>JAEEGL011892274.1_pt1 | contig 14680 bp, 6 predicted proteins | sample 9134231 | NCBI WGS metagenome assembly JAEEGL01 (sample SAMN16246548, study PRJNA631951) | gut metagenome | biome: gut microbiome; feature: rumen; material: fiber-attached | host: Bos | place: Iran: Karaj | collected 2018-10 | reverse complement strand
TGAATTAATTTGTAATAAAATTCACTTATAAAATCCAACAATCAAATAACAACAAAAAAATAAAATAATCAAATAAAAATTAAAATTACCCATTAAATATTAAATAAAATAAATAATAAATATTATTTATTTTTTGAAAAGCATTTTCTACTTCCATTTTTACCACAAGAATTACAAGAAATACATTGAGATTTAGCTTTATCTCCTTTTTCCCATCTTAGAACAAGATCAGGTTCACAATTTAAAGGTCTTCCAAGAGCAAAATATTGAACATTACTTTCTTCTAAAACTTTTTCAATAATTTCATAATTTCTAATTCCTCCAATTAATACAACAGGAATATTAACAATATCAGCAATTTCTTCAGTTTGAGAAAGAAAATAAGGAATATTATTTTGAGGTTGATGATTAAAATCACCACTAACTTGAATAATATCAGCTCCTGCTTTTTCTATTAATTTACATGCTGTTATAAATCCTTCTTTTCTAATTCCATTTTCAATACCATCTCTACAATTTAATTTAATAGAAATAATAAAATCATTTCCAACACTTTTTCTAATTTTTTCAATAATTTCAACAATTATTCTTGCTCTATTTTCATCACTTCCACCATATTCATCATTTCTCTTATTAAAAGCAGGAGATAAAAATTGACTCAATAAAGTTAAATGAGCAGCATGAATATCAATTCCATCAAAACCTGCTTTTTTAGCTCTTATTGCTCCTTTTTCAAAATCATCTTCTATTTTTAATATATCTTCTTTAGTTAATTCTTTACTATTTTCATTGAAAAAAGGATGTCTTAAATTACTTGGTCCATAAGCTTTATCAGCTTTATTAACAATAAATGTTCCTGGATGATATAAATCTAATAGTATATTTGCATTATTTTTATGAACTAAATTTGTTAATTTTTTAAAATCTTCTATATAGTCATCTTTATCTATTCTAAATGTTCCTACTTTTCCATATATTAATGATGGAGAAACTATTGTTCCTGCTGTAAAAATTATTGATGTTCCTTCTGTTGATAATTTTTCATAATAATTATATGCTTCTTCAGTTATACGATCATTCTGTAAAAAACAATTATCTATCATTGCAGCTTTAAAGATTCTGTTTTTTATATTTAAGTTTTTTATTTTTGTTGCCTCAAATACTTTTCTGTTTAATTTTTGAAAGGAATTTGATAGAAGAGATATTAGGATGATTAAATAAATTTCTTTTTTTGACATTTTTTTATAAAGTTTATTTTGGAAATTTTAGATATTATTATAAAATAAAATTTATAAAGTTTAACAATAAATTATATTTTTATATGAATAAAATTTTATTTTTATATGATAATATTATTAAAGAAATGGCTTTTAAAGAAGATACCAAATATACGAGTCAAAGATTTATTTTATAAATAAAACTACATTAAATATTTCATTCCCTAAAGGATATTAAACATAAAATTGAAAAAATAAAATTAAAAAAAAATTATAATTTATTTAAAAACGTAAATATTATTCCAAAATTTTACTTAAATCTTCCTCAGTTTCAAAAGCTAATTTCCTTCTATTATTTCCAGCTTCTTCAATTAAATTTTGAGTTATATTCCTAATATCTTCCTTATCATCACTTAATCCATTTAATAACAACATAACTAAAGCAGGTTCACTTTTTCTTAAATAAACAATATTTAAATTTTCTAATAACTTTGCAATAGAATTATAAAATTGTTTTCTGACTTCAGCATTTTTATCATTGGATAAAATATGTAAATAAGGAATACAATCATCTATATAATTTCCTGAATTATCACATAATAGTATATCAACTAATGAACTTTCTGTTATTTTTCTTATTTTATTATGTTGATGTTTTAAATTTAAACAAAGAGAAGTTACAATTCCTTTTGAATGAATTCCAATATCATGTTTATATTTTTCTGATATTTTTGTGATAAATTCACTTAATTTTATTTTTATATCTGGGCAAGGATCTTTTAATAATATTGATATCATTTTTGCTAAATCACTTAAATGAGATTTATATTCTTCTTTATATTTATCTAAAATTACTCCCATTAATTTTATAAGTTTTATTCTTAATTCTTCAGCTAAAAATTTATTATATATTTGTTTTTTTACATGTTTCTGGAAAAGGTGTATGATCCATTCTTTGAATTATAAATGTTATTAAAATTGATACTAATACTTTATCTACTGATACTTCTTTAAGTAATTTTTCAAATAAATTAATTGTTGTTTCTCTATGTTTTTCTATTTGATCTTCTAAACATTTTATTAAAGGATTCATTAAATTCTGAGAAAGTAATTGCTCTATATATTCTTTGTGCTTTGTATTAAAAAGTTCTTTTGTTAATTTATCTAAACCACTTTTCCTAATTGCTCTATTCTTTAAAATAAATAAAGTTATATTTTACACTATCTGATAAACAATTTATATCATGTTGAAATTTATTAAAAAACATTTCTTGAGTTTCATCTTCCATTATTTTTAATTTTAAATATATAAATTAAATAATTTCATTCTAGAATTTTTTCTTTTATTTTTTTTTAAATTTTTTAATAAAAGAAGAAATAAAAATTTTTGTTTAAATGAATAAAAAAGAAAATATTCAAATATGATAATTCTTCCTAAGAATTATTTTCATTCTCAAGGTTATTAATTTAGAAAAAAATAGTTTATTCCTCTTTAAACATTTAATTGAAATAGCAAAATCTTTTTTATTTCAGTGACATTTAATAACAAAATAAAGTTTAAAAAAGAATACTTTACTTCAATAACATAAAACTTCCAACTAAAAACTCTTTAATTAACAAAAAAAAAGACCTTTAAAAAATTTAATAAATCTAACAAAAAAAACATATTTCTTTATAAAAACAATTAAAAAAAAACTCATTATTTTGAAAAAAAAATTAATAAAAAAAATAGATTATCAAGAAAAATATATAATCCTTTAAAAAATAAAAAAAGTATATAAAAAAAAAATGGCATTAAAAAGAATTCAAAAAGAATTAGTAGACTTTAACAAAGATCCTCCAGCAAACTGTAGTGCAGGTCCAATAAACGACGGTGATTTATTTCATTGGCAAGCGACAATAATGGGACCAAGTGATTCACCATATCAAGGAGGAGTATTTTTTTTAAATATTCACTTTCCAACAGATTATCCATTTAAACCACCAAAATGTACTTTTCAAACAAGAATATATCATCCAAATATAAATTCAAATGGTTCCATTTGTTTAGATATTTTAAAAGATCAATGGAGTCCTGCTTTAACTATCAGTAAAGTTCTATTAAGTATTTCAAGTCTTTTAACTGATGCTAATCCTGATGATCCTCTTGTTCCAGAAATTGCACAAATTTATAAAACTGATAGAGCTAAATATGAAGCTACTGCTAAAGAATGGACTAAGAAATATGCTACTTAAAGTTTTTTAATGTTTTCATGTTTTTGTTTGAGTCTAGATTTTTTGTTTTTTATTTTATTTTTTGTTTTTTGTAATAAAAACGTTTATTATATTAAAAGAATTTTTTTTTGATTTTTTTTTTTTTTGATTTTTTTTTAAGTTTTTAAAAAAAAATTTTTTATTCATGGTTTTTGAAATGAAATGAAATTTTTTTAAGGTTTTCAAATTGGATTTAAGAAATCTTTGTTTTTTTAAATAGTTTTATCTTTAATTTTTACTTTTTGATGTTGTTAATTTTTTTATTTTATTATTTAAAAACGTTTTTTATATTTTAAAAAATTATAATGTTGTTTTATATAATTCATATTATAATTATTGAATGAAAATAAAAGGTATTTTTCATCCCTATTGATTCATTTCAAAATAAAGATTTCAATTGAAAAAACTGAAATTTTTTTTAATTGTTAATTAATAGGCAAATTCTGTTGAATTATTAATAATCGAAAAAAGGTACTTTATGTAATTAAAAATTTTTCATTATTTTTTTATAAGATTTAATAAAATGAATAAATATCTATTCTATTTTTAATGTCTACCTTTAACTTCCATTTTTTGAAACTGTTTAATAAATTGTTTATAAAACAAATAAAACTTGTCAATAATATTTTAAAAAATAAAGAGCAAAAAAAAGTTGGAAAAATTTATTAGAAAAATAAATAAAAAAAAAAATAATTATAATAAAAAAAAATGACATCTGACTTTAAAAAAACAAGTTCTTCAGATTTAGAAGAAACATTAAAATCAAATGTGGCAACATTAAAATTTCAATGTTCATATCAAACAACATATGGTCAACAATTAAGAATATGTGGAAATTTAGAAGAATTAGGAAATTGGGACATAGAAAAATCAATAACAATGGAAACAAATGAAAATCTATTTCCATTATGGGAAAGTACAATAGATTTAATTTGTCCAATTGGAATGACAATAGAATATAAATATGTTATTTTTAATGAAAACGGAGAAAAAGAATTTGAACAATTACCAAATAATTCAAAAAGAATTTTAACAATGAAACAAACTGGAAATTTTTTGATTATAAATAAACAAGGAGATATTAATTATTTAAAAACTAAGAAATTAGATAAAAAAAATGATGATGAACAAAATGAATTACAATTAAATTTAAATATTGAAAATAATGATATGAAAGATTTGAAATTTAAATTTGAAAGAAAAATTTCAATTGATTCTTCTTCTGCTGTTGCTTCTTCTTTAGGCCCTTTTGATTTAATATCTTATGAAAATAATAAAATGGTTTCTGATTTAATGAATAATAATATTGAATTTCAAATAAATAAAAAATTACAAAATTCAGAAAGAATTATTATTGCAACTAATTATCTTCCTATTATTGTTGAAAAAAAAAATGATAAATTTGAAATTATTGTTAAAGAATATTCTTCTGTTTTTGCAAAGATAAATCATTTAAAAATGAATAAGAAAATAAAAATAAACATTTATTGGGTTGGAATGTTAAGAAATTATTTTGATTTTTCTGAGGAACAATTAGATGAAATTGAAGATTTATTAGAAAAAAATGATTATTATATGATTCATCCTAAAAAAGAACATTGGGAAGGACATTTAATATATTTAAATCAAATAATGTTTCCAATATTTATAAGTTCAATGTTTGATTATAAAAATGAATATTTAAGTGAATGTGAAAAATACTTTCAATATTATTATGAAGTAAATTTTAAATATGCAGAAGCAATATCAGGTGCTTCAAGAGAAAATAATGATTTAATTATATTAAATGATATTACATTAGCATTAGTTCCAAATATTATTATGCAAAGAAATAATAATGCTTCTATTGGAATTTATATTCATTCTCCTTTTCCTGCTTCTGATGTTGTAAAAGCTTTTCCAAGATATCAAGAAATTATTAAAAGTATTTTATTATGTGATGTTATCGGATTTTATCTTTATTCTAATGCTAGAAATTTTATGACTGTTTTAAGAAGATTTTTTGGTCTTTTTGTTGAAATTCAAAAAAAAGGGTTTATTAGTTTAAATTATTTAGGAAGAACTATTTTATTTAATATCACGCAAGGACAAATTGAACCTGATTTCTTATTAGAATTAAGTAATAGTGAAGAATGTCAAAAATATGAAAAAGAATATGAATATCTTTCAAAAGATAATTTTAATATCATTTGCTTTGATAATTTATGTGCTGTTAGAGCTTTGGGAATGAAATTAAGAGTTATTGATACTTTTTTTGAAAAAAATGAAGAATTAATTCCAAAAACAACTTTTATTATTTGGATTAAATATTATGAAAGAGACAATTCAAGTGATAAATTTACAAGAAATTACGTTGAAGATACAATAAAACAATTAAAGGAAAAATATAAGAATGATAATATAATAAAAGTAGAATATTTCATAAATTTAGATATTTATAAAAGATTAGCTTTATTTAAAAAATGTAATGTATTATTATATCCACAATATTTTGAAGGTCAAGGAATTTATGCAAATGAATTTTTAGCAATGAAAAAAGAAGATCAAAGATATGGCTTAATATTATCAGAAAATATTACTTCAACTAGTTCAATTCCAAGTATAATAAAAGCAAATGCTTTTGATGCTAATTTTATTTCTGAAAAATTAAAATTAATTTATACTTGGGAACCTTCTAAAAACAAATATGAAAAAGATTATAATTTTATAAAAATTCAAAGTGTAATAAAATGGGTAACAAACTTTGTATATGATATTAAAAGAATAAAATTTAATGATTCAACAAATAAAATTAAAGTAGGATTAGGTTTAAATATGGGAATAATGAAATTAAATGATACTTTTAATTCACTTTCTTCTTCAAAAGTATCTAAATATTATAGTAGATCAAAAAATAGAGTTTTTTTCTTAGATTATGAAAATACTCTTCAAGAATTAGATGAATCAATTTGTGATGAAACAACATCAATAAAAAATTCTCCTTCAAAAAAAAATAGATTATCCCCAAATAAAGGTTTATTAAAAATATTAGATAATTTATCTCAAGATGAAAATAATTTAATATTTATATTATCAAAATATGAAACAGACTTTATAACACATTTTTTTTCAAAATTAAAAAATTTAGGTTTATGTGGAGAAAATGGATTTTATTATAAATATCCAAATGATAATATTTATAATGAAATAGTAGAAATACAAGATTGGAGTTGGAAAGATACAGTAATAAAAATAATAAAAGAATTTACAGAAAAAACAGAAGGTAGTTTTTATATAGAAAAAAAATCTTCAATTATCTGGAATTATAAACAAAGTGATTCTGACTTTGGTCCTATACAAGCTGATGAAATTAAAACTCATTTAATGAGTATTTTTAATAATAAATTAGATATTGAAAATTACAATGGAACTTTAGAAATTAAACCTAAAGATGTTAATAAAGGTGCTTTTGTTGCTAAAATAATTCAAAATGAATTTAAAAAAAGGAATATTGATTTAATTGTCGCTTTTGGTGATGATAATACAGATGAAGAAATGTTTTCTTACTTTAATTCTGCAGAAAAATATTTTCCCAATTTTAATAATAATATTAAAGTTATTACTGCTACTATTGGAAAAAAACCTTCTAAAGCTAAATATTTTATAAGTGATATTAATGAATGTATTGATATTTTAGATAGTGTTACTCATACAAATTTTTCTAATAAATTTGAAAGAAAAAGTAAAGTTTCTAAAACTGAAAAATTTAATGAAATTGATTTTCTTGGGGAAAGAAGTTATAGAAAAAGAAGTACTTATAGAGAAGAAGAAGAAGGTAAAAATATGGTTTCACAAAAATTCTTTGAAGAAAAAGAAAATCAATAATTAAATCAAATTTAATATTTATATAATATAAAACTAATAAAAAGAGTTAAGTGTATAAAAATTAAGTAAAAATCTTATTTTCTTTTATGACATTAAAATTTTTTTTCTAATATAATAAATTCAAAAATAAATTAAGGTTTTTTAGATTTTTTAGATATAAACATAGATTAAAGAACAAATAAAAGGGATTTGATATATTAATTAATAAATCTTTTCATTATTTATTTAATATGTTATTCAAAAAAAGTAATTTATTAATTTCCTATTTATAGAAGATTTTTTATTTTTAATATCATTTAAAAAGGAAAAAAATCTTTAAATATATAAAGAATTTTATGAGGTGAAACATATAGAAGAAAATGATTATTTTTAATAGGAACAATTTTTGTTAATATTTTAATTTTTTTTTTCTATGTTTAAATTATCAAAATAAATTTATATGGTTTTTATCCAATAACTTAAAGTTAAATAAACATATTAATTTTTTTATTTTCCACCTTTCTTTTTTATTTTAAAAATAAGTAAAACATTATTTTTTTAAATACATAAAATTATTTAAATTGCATTCATAAATTAAACGAACTAATAAAATATATAAACATTTATAAAATTAATCAAAATCAATTAAATCAGTTAAGGATTTTTTTTGAACATATTCCATTCTTGAAGTACAAACATTACTTTCAAGATTAGTTTTGAGATCTTCATAAGAAGAAAAATCATCTCTAATCTCAATTTTATTTTTTCCATTATTTAAACTTTGATTAGTAATTTCAATATCATCACTAGGACTTTCTTGTTCAATTTCGTCTATATTAACATTTAAATCATTATTAATTCTGAAATTAATCAAATTATAAAATTTACCATCACTAAATTCAATATGAGGATATCTTCCATCACAAGTTATAATATTATCTACAATTAATTGACATCTATATTTACCAGGTTCTAATTCTTTTGGTTCTATAAATAATAAAAATATTTTTAAAATAGAATTATATTCGAATTTATATGTTCTTATTGAAAATTTTAATTCTCCAAATTTTCCTAATATTTTATTCATTAAAACATGTACTTTAATTTCTACTTCATGAGCATAATAAGGATATGTTATTGTATATAATGTTTTCATTTTTGTTATTAAATTTTTCATTATTTTATATATTTTATTTCCACGAAATATACTCTGAATTTTTCTTGCATTTTCCCATCTTCTTCTTATTAAATCATAAGTTAAGAAATAATCTTTAAATTTAATTATATTATAATAAATTGTAAATAAGTTTTCTATTGTGTTTTCTTTCTGTTGAAAATTACGTAATATTACATTATTTATCATTGATATTTTGGCATGTTTTAATGAAAGTTTTTGTCTTATAAATGTTTGAATTTTTATTATTGAAGAGATACATTTTTTTTTTAATTTTTCTTTCATTTTTCTAAAAAATTTTTTTCTTAAAGAATATGAACGATATACACTTTGAATTTTTATTATTTTTTTTACTTTCCCTATAAAAGAAAATTGTTTATCTCTTTTTATATATCTATTATATGTTTTATTATATTTTTGAGTTGATATATTATTGAAACAAATTATCTTTTCTTGGAATAACTTTGTATCTTCTTCTAACTTTAAATCTTTTTTATCATTAACATATTTTGTTATTGAATTTGTAAAATTTTTATATTTCGTTTCTACATTATTTTTCATTTTAAATAAATAAATTTCATTTTCTTTTGTGTTTTTTATCTTTTGATTAGTCAAAAATATTTTAATATTTATTCCTAAAATAGAATTGATTAACTTATAATCTAGAATGGAAAAGTTACCTTCTTTATTTTGGTTTCTCTCCATTAATGATTTTAATTAATGATGTTAATTATAAAAAATAATTTAAAAATAGAAAAAATAATTTCTAAAAAAAAGATATCATTAAATATAAAATATTAGGTTTTTACTATAATACAATAATTATGATAAAAATTGAAATTATTAATCATATAGTATTATGATTCTTATATTTAATTTTTTATTAGTTGAATTAATAAAAAATAATTTTTCAAATAAATTATTGATTAAATTAAATATTTTCATTTAATCATTAAAACAAATTTTGGAAAAGAATATGAATAAATTATTTAATAAAACATGAAAAAATTTGTTTTAAAAGTTCTTTTTGAATTTTAAATTATTAGAAAAAAAAATAAATTTTCAGAAAAAATCTAATTTTTATTTCTCTTATATAATTAAGAATATTAATGTTTTGATTGACTTTTATTTTTTTAATTTATTAATATTTTTAATTTTTAAATTTTTGAATTTTATTAATTATTTTTTGTTTTATTATAAATGTCAACAGATCTAAGTAAAGTTAATGAAAATAACTATAAAATATATATACTTCATTTAAATCAAATTTTTAATCAAATTGATTATTATCTAAGCAAAAAAAATGTCCATTTTCAAAAAATTAAAAATAATATTAAAGAATTTAAAACAATATTAGAAAATGAAAATAAATCTAATTTAAATGCTGATAAATATTTTCCTATAATTGCAAAATCCTTAGAATATGAAAATTATAAAATAGCATATTCGGTATTAGATGATTTGAAATTTTTAATTTCTAATAATTTTTTACTTGGTAAAACAAAAGAAAATGATATTCAATCAGATTTAGAAACTAAAAATAATGGAAATAGAAGAATTTTAGATTTAATGATTGATTGTTTTTTAAATCTTGAAAATTATAGTGATGAAGAAATTTGGTTTAAAACTTTAGAAGTTTTCCATGAAATAATATTAAATAAAAATATCATTTTAGTAAAAGAAAATTTAATCAAAATATTAAAATATTATTTCAATTTATATTCTAAAACTAGAAATAACCAAAATAAAGAAATTGAAGAAAAAATAAGAATATTAATAAATGAATATTACACAGAAATGAGTTCATCATATAGTAAATATAATATAATTCTTCCATTAGAAAGAAAAGATACGAATTTTAGTTTTGATTTACCATTTAACGATTTTATGTATAAAATATATAAAAATTTAGGAAATATAAATTTTATATCAAATAATTTGAAAAATAATCCTTTAGATATATTAATCAGTAGAATATTAAAGCAAATGGTAGATTCAATTTGTTTAGAAGATGCAAAAGGAACTTTAACAATATATAATAATTATAAAGTAAATTCATTAATTCCAAAAAATGAAAATGATTTTACTCTTCCTTTATATAGAAAATTATCAAATTTAAAAATATATAATGAATATAATAATGAAAGTGGATATTTTGGTTGGTGTTATATTTGTAGAAAAAAAGCAAATTATTATTGTAAAGATAGGAAACTTCCTCTTTGTTCCTTTAAATGTAAAGAAATATTAAATAATGAAGATGAAACAATTTTTAACTTTCAAAAAGGAATTATATATAATGAAAATTGTATTGAAATATTTAAATTTTTATCCAGTATTTTATCCAATGAAAGTTATAATTTAAAATTAAAAAAATTGTCTTTAGAATTAATCATTTCAATTATTATGAATTTTAATCCTTCTTTAATTAATAATAAGAAATTTATTCAAATTATAAGAGATAATTTATCAGAAGGATTATTTAAAACATGTTTAAGTGAATATATGGATATATTTGAATTAAGTGTTAATCTCTTTTTCTTATTATGGACATATTTCAGAGAATATTTAAAAAATCAAATAGGAATTTTTAATCAAAATGTATTTTTAAAAATATTAGAAAGTGAAAATTCCTATTATCAACAAAAAAAAATAATTTTAGAAAATTTTTCAAAAAGAGAAGGAATATATTTTATAGAATTATATGCAAATTATGATTGCGAAGAGGATGAAAAATTACTAGTAAATAGAATAATAACAGCATTAACATATATAGTTCAAGGTAAATATATGAAAATACCAAATTCATATTCAGAATCAGAAAATTTAGAATTAATCAGTTTATCATTAAAAATATTAACTAATGTAATAGAATCAATAAGTAATTATTGTGAAGAACATTTATCAAAAAGAGATAAAAATATATTAAATGATAATGGAGAAGAAGAAGGAGAAAAATTAGAAGATTTTGGAACAACAACAGAAACAAATTCAATTATGACTTCTCAAAATGATTTTTTAACAAAAGAAAAAATAGATTTAAATTTAAGGAAAAAATTTCAATTAGAAGAAGCTGCAAAAGAATTTAATTTAAAACCAAAAAGAGGAATAAATTATTTAAAAAAACATCAATATATAAATACATCTACTATTGAACAAGAAGCTATTTCAATCAGTGATTTTTTAAGAAATAATCCTAATTTAAATAAGCAAAAAATAGGAGAATTTTTAGGAGAAAAAAATGATTTATCTTTAAAAACTTTAAAATATTTTGCAGAAAGTTTTAATTTTAAAGGAATGAAAATAGTTTCAGCAATAAGATTTTTTTTATCAGCTTTTCAATTACCTGGAGAAGGACAAAAAATAGATAGAATATTACAAAATTTTAGTGCAAAATATTATAATGACAATAATAATTTATATGAAAGTGCTGATGCTACTTTTTATTTAACTTATGCAATAATGATTTTACAAACTGAATTACATAATCCAAATATTAAAGAAAAAATGACTTTAGAATCTTTTACTAAATTTGTTAATGATCAAAATAATAAACCTTTAGATAATGAAACTTTAAAAGATATATATAATGATATATTAAATGAACCTATTTCACTTCCTGAATTAGATGAAGCTAAAGATAAATTAAAAAATAATAAAAAGGAAGAAAATTATAAAAAAGAAAGACAAAGAATAATAAATGAAATAAATATGAAATTAAAACAAAATAATGAAAAGCCATATTTTAAAGTTTTAGATAAAGAAGAATTTTCAGAATCTTTTATGGAAAATATATGGACTCCATTATTAGTAATGTATGGAGTAATAATTGAAGCTTCAGATAATCCAAATTTATATACTCCATGTATTTATGGTTTAAGTAATTGTATAAAAATATTTGGAATAATGGATTTAGATTCTCAACAAAAAATTACTTTAATGACTTCTTTCAGTAATTTAACTAATATATTTTATATTAAACAAATTGAAGAAAAAAATATTTTATGTATTAAACAAATTTTACATTTAGCAAGTTCAGATTGTAGATATTGTAAATATACTTGGAATATTATTTTAGATATTATTAATAAAATATATTTTTATCATTTAAGTGTTATTGGCTCTAAATTAGAGAAAGAAGAAATATTTAAAAATTTAAGTGAAAAGAAAAAAAATAATCCAAATTTTGAAGAACAACTTCAAATTGAAAAAGAAAATATGAAATTAATTACAAAATCAATATCAAGTAATGATTATGAAAGAATATTTCCAAGGACAAAAAATTTTGACCAAAATTCAATTATGGATTTTGTTCAATCTTTATGTGAAATAGCTAAAAAACAATTTAAGAATGGTCAAGTTACTAAAATATTTTTTTTACAAAAAGTTGTTGAAGTAGCTGAAGCAAATGTAAAAAGAAATAGATATATTTGGAGAAATATATGGAATTTAATTGGTAATTTTTTAACTGAAGTAGCTTTAGAAAATAATACTGATAATTCTATTACTTCTATTAATAGTATTAGGCAATTAGCTATGATATATTTACCTAAAGAAGAAAATAGTGAATTTCATTTTCAAACTGAGTTTTTAAAACCTTTTCAAGAAATTTGGGAAAAAAGTAATAATGATAGTATTAAAGAATATATTATTGTTTGTTTGAATAATATTGTTGGAAATTTAAGCCAGTGTATTAAATCTGGATGGATTATTATTTTAAATATTTTTTCTAATATTGTTAATGAAAATAATATCAATGAAAATAAAAACAGTTATAATAATAATAATAATGATAGTAATAATAATAATAATAATGACAGTAATAATAATAATAATATTAATGATAATAAGAATGAAATGATTAAACAAACTTTTGATACTTTATATGATATTTCAAAAAATCATTTTAATGATATTGTTGAAATTTTACCAAATTTTCTTCAATGTATCGGGAAATATTCTTCTATCAGACCTAAAGAAGTAATTAAAATTTTAGAAATTTTTAAAAATAAAATTCAAAAAAAAGAACATTTTCAAATTTTACTTTCTTCATTTTCTGTGTTTATAACAAATAATAATGAAGAAATAAGGAATTTAGGTTTAAATAATATGTTTAAAACATTAGATTATGGTTTAAAAAATATAAATGGAATAAAAGATTATGAGGATTTTTGGAATTTCCTTATTATAAAACTTTTAATTCCTATAATTGAAGATTTAGAAAAAAAATCAATGAAAATGAAAGATGAAGAAATAGAAGAAAGTAAATTTCCTCAAATATTATCTGATGTTGAAGTAAAGACTGCAAGTTTATTTGATGATTATTTTGAATATAATAAAAATTATTTTAATAATTTTTTATTAACATTATCCAAAGTAATTCTTGAAGAAAAAAGCTCAGTTTGTTATTCTGGATTAGAATGTTTAAGATTTATGATTGGAAGTAATAGAATGAATGATATTAATTATTTAGATTCTATAATAAAATTAAATACTTCTTTAATTCATAAATCTCTTCAAAATGATTTTTTTACTTTAGATGAAAATAAAATTGAAGATCCAAATTATCAAGAAAAATATAATGCAATTATTACTAGAATGTCAGTTTATTCTTATATTCAAGCATCAATAATTTCAATAATTGAAGAATTAAAAGATAAATATTTACCTTTAATTTCTAAAGAAAATATTATTCTAATATTAGAATGTTTAGATGAAAGTATAAAAGTTTCATATCATTTTAATTGTAAAATAAAATTAAGAATGTTAATCAGTCAAAAAGATAATTTAAAAGTCACAAAAGGTTTATTTAAACAATTAAAAGCAATAATAATATATTTTGATATATTAAATAAATTAAATAATGAAGATACTTCAAATGAAAATAAACAATTTTGTTTTCAAAAAATTATGGAAGCTTCATCTAAAATTTTACATTGGTTTGTTGAAAGAAATCAAGATTATTTTGATTTTGTAAAAAATTTAAATGATCAATCAATTAATGAAGAAATAACAAATGAAAAAGAAAAAAATGTTTTAGAATTAGCTCCTTTTGTTGAAAATTCAATTTTTCCTTCAATAATTAAATTTGAGTTTTATAAAGATAAGAAATATAAAGATATTATTACTAATTATTTATTTGAACTTATTATGTGTGAACTTCCAGAAATTAGAGAAAAAGTTAAAGATATTCTTT
>JAEEGL011366240.1_pt1 | contig 14680 bp, 8 predicted proteins | sample 9134231 | NCBI WGS metagenome assembly JAEEGL01 (sample SAMN16246548, study PRJNA631951) | gut metagenome | biome: gut microbiome; feature: rumen; material: fiber-attached | host: Bos | place: Iran: Karaj | collected 2018-10 | reverse complement strand
TCGGCGGTCACGACGCAGTAGATATCCTTGCCCTTGCCGGTGTAAGAGGAATCCTTGTGGGCGTAGAACAGGATGGGATTGTTGTGGTCGTCGTAGAGGATGTTGTCGATAAAGCTGTAGAGAGGCTCTTCCTTGACGGCCTGGTTGTTGTCCTTGTAGTAGCACTGCCACTTGTACCAGCTCACGTTGTTGTTGGGCCATACGTCATCGTTCTTCGTTGCCGACAAGTCGAAGGGCTGGCCGGGCATCACGTAGATGATTTCGTCCTTGACCGTGATAACAGGCGTACCCGTGCTGTACACGATGTGCGTCGTGTCGCGTGCGGTGTTGCCGTCGTCGTCGGTGACGCGGACAATGCAGTTGTAGTTGAGCGTTGCCGCGGGGGCTTCCCAAGTGGTGCTAAGGTTGTCGACGGTCCTCCAGTTGCTTTCGACAGTGGTAGGCGTACCGCAGCTCCATTCACGCTTCACGATGCTGCCGTAACCATCCGAGGCGGTGGCGTCGAGCAGTATGTTGAAGCCTTCGCGCACCGTGATGGTTTCGCGCTGTACCGTAACGGTGGGCGGGTCCAGAAGGACGGTAATCCTGGCGGTGTCTCGGGCGGTATTGCCGTCGTCGTCGGTCACCTGTACAATACAGAGGTACGTGTCGTACGGGGTGGCGGGCATTATGGCCCTGAATTCGGGCGAACTGTTGGAAGTGTACGTAAAGGCGATGGACGAACCGTTCGTACCGCAACCCCATTCGTACTTCTTGATGCTTCCTTGCAGGAACACGCCGTTGTACTGCGTCGAGTCCCTGGCGTCGGCATCGAGGTTCACCGTGTCCTTGATGGTGACGGTGTTGGCGCCCATCACAGTAACGGTGGGCGATGCCTTGAGCACGTTGTAGGTGGCGGTATCGTTCGCAGTGTTGCCGTCATCGTCGGTCACGCGGATGGCGCAGTAGAACGCACCCGCCGTGCTGGGCATAAAGACTCTCGTAGAACCGGTGAACGTTTCCCAGTTCTCGTCCAGGTAATCCTTCTTGTTGGCGCAGCTCTTTTCGTACTTGACGATGCTGCCCAGGGAGTCGCCGGCCATGAACAGGAGGTCGGCCTGGTCGTTGATGGTGAGCGTCTGCTGCTTGATGTTCAGGTGTACGTACGGCTTGTCGGCAACCACCTCGAAGGTGAGGGTGTCGCGTGCAGTCTCTTCGTCGTCGTCGGTAGCTTCGAAGGCGCAGTAGTAGCTAGTCTCTTCGCCGGGGAGCGTGACCGTGACGGTTTCGTTGTGGCTCTTGGTGGGTGGATCAATCGTAATCTTGTTGTCCGCTACCGCCTTGTCGAGCCCGCTCTTCTGGGCGCTGCAGCCCCAAGAAATCTTGGTGACCGTGCCGAGCTTGTCGCTTGCAGAAACATTCACTTCAACCGTAGACTTAATCTTCTGTCTCGGCTTGCTGTCCGTTGTCGCGGTAATCTTCGGCGGGTCAGACACAACGTTCACGGTGATGGTGTCGCTGCTCTTCTTGCCGTCGTCGTTGGTGATGTCCACGATAACGAGGTGCGTACCCTTCGTTTTCCAGGTGAGGTCGCCCGACGTGGTGTTGGCGTCGATGCAAGATACGGCACCGCCGCAATTCCAGGTGAGCGTGTACTTGTCGTTGGTGGGGTCGTCGTTGTTCGGGATGACTTCGAGGTTCACATGGATAACGTCATTCATGGAAATGGTCGTGTCGGCGCCCGGTTCGATAAAGAAGGCGGCCGGCTTGTCGCTCAAAAAGCCGAAGCGTACCGAGTTGGAACTGCTGCTGCCCTTGCGGTCGGTCTGTGCGACCATGGTGTAGAATGTAGATGCCTTCATCTCGGCGGGGAAGTCCTCTTGCTTGAGCGAGACTTCGGCGGTGCTGTCGGCCTTGACCTTCACGGCAATCACCGACATCTTGTCTACGTTCGTCACGAAGAACAGCGAGTCGGGCATCGGGTGCGCGTCGGCAATCTTCACGGTGAACTTGAGCGTCTCGGTATTCTTTTCCATGGCGGCGGCCTTGCCGTTCACGAGGAGCCTTATGGAAGAGGCCAAGACAAGGAACTCGTTCTTGACCTTGGGCGACTTTAGGCCTGCGCTGTCGTTCGCGAGCACCTCGAAGGTGTGCTTGCCGTCGGTGAGGTCGTCGAGCTGTGCGCGCCAGGTCCACTTGTTGGTGAACTTGTTGTATCCGCCAAAGAAGGTCACCTCTTGCGGTTCGCCGTCCAGCCAGACTTCTACGTTCTTGACCTGCGAGCCGTAGTCTTCCGCCTTGCCGTTGAATTCATACGACCTGCCGTACAGCGTGTCGATGGGGTTGTCGAGGATGATGTTCGGTTCGATGGGGTCCTTGAGTACCTTGTTGCCGACGTTGATGGTCTGGCCGACTTCGATATGGCGGTACGGGAGGGTGTCGGGCTTGTAGCCGTAGCCCGCGGTATCGCGTGCAATCATGCGGTACGAGCCGGAGGGAACATTGACGCTGAAGTAGCCCTTGTCGTTGGTGACGGCGAGGTAGCTGTTCACGGAATCCTTGAACTCCACAAGAATGCCCGAGTGGACGGAACGTCCCTGGTACTGCACGTGGCCCATGAATACGCCGTAGGGGTTCTTGAGGTCGACCAGGAGGAACGTGCGCGGACGCTGCTTGCCGTCGTCACCCTTGACCTTGTCGGCGTACACGGTGTCGTAGCCGTCGGTCACCCACACATCCCAGTAGATGCGGCCCGAAAGCTTGAGCTGGTTGTTGCCGTTCGCATCAACAGCCACAAAGTAGGGTTCCTTGAGGTTCTCGGCGACCAGGTAGCGGTTCGTGAAGTTCGGGACGAATTCCTCGATGCTTGTGTCGCTCTGGATGGGGTTCGCCGCACGCACGAAGTAGCGCAGGGAGGCCGGGTTGTCCATGTCGGTCGCTTCGTAGTGGAGGATCAGTCGTTCCTTCTCGTTCTGCGTGGAGTTGTCTTCGGGGCTTATCAGCTTGAGCGTCGGCTTCTGGTTGAAGTGGAGGTTCACGCTGTCCTTCGTCTCGTTGTCGTCGTCGTCGATGGCGATAACGTAAATCTTCTGGTTGCCGATGGAGTCCACCTTGGTGGAGTCGTACTTGATGGTCAGGGAGAGGGAGTCCTTGCCGACTTCCTCGAATTTCCACTTTTCGGGTTTGCCGCTGCCGCTGGCGTCAAGGTCGACCGAGAGGCTCTTGATGGTGCCGAACGAGTCGAGCGCCACGATGGTAAACGTGATTTCGCCCTTGGAACGGGTCCACAGAGTGTCTTTCGGGACGCTCAGGTACGGGGCGGTATTGATGACGCGTACGTACTGGCCGATACCGGCGGTGTCTCGGGCGTTGTTGCCGTCGATGGCGATAAAGAGCGGGCTGTAGATACCGGTGTCGGGATAGACGCGGAAGTGCGGCGTGGCGTTAGAGCTGTTCTCGGTCACGTAGTTACAGCCGTTCCCGGTTTCGCCATGGAAGTAGAATTCGCAGTCCTTCTTGAGGGTGTCCTTGTTGTCCTTGCTGTAGGGTTCCTCGAAGTGCCATATATAGCGGTAGACCTTGTCGGAGTTGTAGCGGAGGAAACCCATCAGGTAGACGGTATCGTTCACGGTGATGGTGAGCGTGTCGTACACCAGCACGGAGTCCGGATTGCTCAGGTTGATGATGGAGTCGGCAAACGCCTCGGCGTTCTCGAAGGGCTTGTTGAAAGCGAACACCACTGAGTGGTTGTTCCGCAGGTTCACGTTTTCCTTGATGGAGGATTCTCGGGAGCAGCCGAAAAGGCATGCCATGCCGAGGGCAAGAACGAGGAACAGGCGAAGGCTTCTAAAACGCATATCCAATCCTTTTTTTTGATACACAATAACAGGGCCCCTTGCGAGGGCTCTATGGAATTAAATTTATCTTTTTTAATCGGGAAAACAAACATTATATTAATGTTTATATATTCCCGAATGTACCACTTTTTGAGGTTTTTATGGAAGAAATCCCCCTTTGGTATTGGCTGGCCGTGTTTTTTGCTCTTGGCGCGTGCGTCGGGAGCTTCTACAACGTCATCGTATACCGCATGCCGCGCGGGATTTCCCTTATCAACCCGCCCAGTCATTGCCCGCTCTGCAAAAAACGGATCCCCATCCGGTACAACCTTCCTATTGTGGGCTGGCTCTGGCTCCGTGGCAAAAGCGCCTGCTGCCATCAGCCTATCAGCGTCATCTACCCGGTAGGCGAGGCCCTGTGCGGCCTGTTGGGGGCGCTTTCGCTTTTCGCGTCGGTCGCGGTCGTGGGCACGGCCCCCGTGACTCCGGAACTTTTCCGCATGCCTGTGTCGGACCCTGCCGTATGGGCCGGGGCGCTTGCGATGGCGTGGCTCTTGCTCGGGGCGTACCCGGTGTGCGCCGTGGACTGCAAGTACAAGCTGATTCCCGATTCCATCTCGGTGGGCGGGATTGTCGCGGGACTCTTGATATCGATTATTCCCGGCGGAGTCACCCCGCTGCAGAGCCTGCTCGGGACGGTTGTCGCCGGTGGCGGGCTCTACCTGGTGGGCTGGGTCGCGACCAAGGTCTTGAAAAAAGAGGCGATGGGCTTTGGTGATGTGAAGCTGTTGGCGGGTTACGGCGCGCTGATGGGCGTTACCGGTGCTGTCGAAACACTCATCGTGGCGGCCCTGCTGGGTATTCTCGTGATGGTGCCCTACGGCAAGTTGCACAAGTCCGAAGACGGCTCGGGGCAAATCCCGTTCGGGCCGTTCCTCGCGGTTGCCGCCCCCTTTATGTTCCTGTGGGGCGACGCGCTGTTCGCACTTTACGTGAAGTTCGTGTTCGGCGAATAAACCGGGAATTACTTCACTCGGATAATCGTTTGAATGCTGTGCCCTGGCGCGACGGTCTGCAGTATGTAGATGCCGCGGGGGAGGCCCTTCATGCTGACGGCGTTCCCGGTGGTTTCGCGCAGTAGCTTGCCTGTCGCGCTGAAGAGCCGCACGTGTGTAGCGGGCGTGATTCCCAGGCGGGGTGTTGCGAGCTTTTTGAAAGACGTTATGTCGTCGGCCTTGGTCAGCGTGAGTTCCAGCTGGTCGAGGTTCGGGCCGTCGTTACCGCCCACGGTCGCGAACGTGATGATGCTTGCGCCTGCGGGGAGCTTGATATCGACTTCTTTCGCTACGTAGGTGGTCCAGTTCGCGGTTGTCGCGAATTCCAGTTCCTGCGCTTCACGGCTCCCTACCTTGACAGATAAGCTTCGGACGGCATTGCTTCCGTTCGCGTATGTCATGGTGAGTTTGTATTCGCCGGCGGCGTCGGCATAGACCGGCACCTTCACGGTCGATGTGCCCGTACCGAAGTTGATGTAACCCGTGCCGGCGAATCCCGCGTTGGTGCTCTCGTTGATGGCGTTTTCAATGATTCCGTCTTCGGCCTGGAACTTGTTGGTGCCGTCGCCGATGAACGATGCGCCAAGTTCGATATCGCACTCGGCAGTAATTTCGAGAGTGTCCTTGCTTTCGTCAAGGTCCAAATCCGCGGTGCTCTTTCCGCTTTTGCCTACAAAAATCCAGCTATCGAATTTCCATCCCGAGTTGGGAACCGCCGTGAAAATAGCCTTCTTGCCTTCCATGACCTTGTCGCCCGCGAGGTTTGTCACGACCTTGCCGCCGATAGTTTTGATGATCATTACGTTATAGTAAGTCGCATTTGCGTCTAGCGTAGTCACCTCGTTGGAACTTGCGCCGAGACCGCCCATGCTGTTGGCGGCACGTACTGTAATCTTCGAGCCGGTCGCGATTCCGTCGAGCGAGAAGCTAGGCGTTATCACGTTTGCCTTGTACTTGCCGTTCACGAAGATAACCCAGCAACGGGCGTTGTCGTCATTGCTCCATGTGATTTCGGCGCCTTCCTGGGCAATCTTTGGTGCGTTCACCTGGACGGTCAGTTTGGTCGGGTCCCAGTTGTCACTGCCCTTGAGCACGTTTGATAGTGTGTACTTCGCGGCATCGTTGGCGTCCCACACCGTCTTGAGCGTGGTCGCGGTAGAGCCGTCCTTGCCGCCGTCAAAGCGAGTCTTGCGCTGGCTTGTATTGATGGCGCCGCCGTTAGCGTTCTTGCTGTTGTATTCGCCGAATACCTGCGGTGCGGAATTCATGTCGGGGCCCCAGCCTTCGGCGGTGGGTTCTGCTTTCATGATGGTGTTGAGGAAAACCGTCTTGGCGCGAGCCCAGGAACGACCCAGGTAGAATGTCTTGTTGAAGCTGTTGTCGCTGACTTCGATGGTCGCATTGTTGAAAACGTAGCCCCAATCCGAGTCGCTTTGCGAAGCGGTGATGTAGCCACCCTTTCGCGTCATCACGAGTTTGGTGCCTTCAAAGAAAACGTTCCCGCCGCCGCAGATAAAGTCGACCGTGCCGTTGATTTCGCCGCCTTCCCAGTAGGTGCGCCCCTTCTTGGAATAGTACGTGTCTTGCCCGCTCCAGAGCCTCACGTTCTTGAAGATGAACTTGTCGCCTTCGTTTTGCTGTAGGGCTACCTGCCTGCAGGCGTTTTGAGCGCAGGCAGTGCTCTTGTTCCGGAGCGTGATATCCTGCATGTACATCTCGTTGTTTTTCGGGAAGTAAAGCGTGGCCGTGTGGCCGATGCTTTCGGTGTCGGTCGTGTTCGCGATGATCGTCTTTTCGAGACTCTGCCCGATAATCGAGAGGTACGAGGCGCTCACGGTCGATTTTCCGTGGCTATCGCCTGTAAGCCTGGTGATGTCGTATTCGCCGTCGGGCACAAAGATGACAAAGCGGTTGTTGGCCGACGCGCCCGACTTACCGGCGGCGGTAACAGCCGCCTTGAAGTCGCCGTCCACGCCCACGACAAAATCGATCTTCTTTTTCTCGATAGCCGATGCGCCGGCTGCGAGAGCCAGTACAATTCCCGTCAGGGGAGCCAAAAGCGTGAATTTTTTAAGATAACCCATACATCCTCATTGCTGAAGAAATTCCCACGCTTTTAATTTAACATAATAAATGCAAAAAACGCCCTCTCGGGGGCGTTTTTCTATATACATGTTGTCCATAGGACAACGTGAAACCTTGCAGTTCTAGCCCTATTTCTTCTTTTTCTTGCCCGGCGGCCCGGGCATGAAGGGGCTGGACGTCCCCGATTTTTCGCTCTTCGCGGCGCTGATGGTTTCCTGGCTTACTACCACGGAATCGCCTACGGAGAGTCCCTTCAAAATCTGGATGTTCACGCCGTCGCTGATGCCGGTCTTGACCGGGCGCGGGGCGGCCTTGCCGTCGATGCTTATCCATACCATGTTGCCGCTAGGCTTTTTGCCGTCGGCGCGCTTCTTGAAAGTGCTTGGCGGCCCGAACTTCCCGGACCCTCCTGGTGGCGGACCCTTCATGTCGCCCGGCGGAGGCGGGAAATCACCCTTCGCGAACTCGCCACCCTCGGGGCGCGGCGGGCGCGGCATGTTTTTCGGATCTGCCATCGGGGTACCATCGGCAGGCGTGAACTTGAGCGCCTTTACGGGAATCGCGATAGCGTCTTCGACTTCCTGCGTCACGATGGTGCAGGTGGCGGTCATGCCGGGGAGCAACTTCTGGTCCGGATTCTCGGCGGTAATCACGACGGTGTACGTCACCACGTTGCTCGTGGTGGTCGGGTTCAGGCGCACCTCTTGCACGGATCCGTTGAACGTGTCTTCCTGGAAGGCGTCGACGGTGAACTTGACTTTCTGCCCGGCTTTCACCTGGCCAATGTCGGCTTCGTCTACGGCGGCCATCACCTTCATCTGGCTCAGGTCCTTCGCGATTACGAATAAAGTCGGTGTGCTCATGGAGGCGGCCACGGTCTGCCCGACTTCTACCGCGCGCTTTAGCACTACGCCGTCGATGGGGCTCTTGATGGTGGCGTAGCTCAGGTTGAGTCTCGCCTGGCTCACTTCGTTACGGCTTCGTTCCACGGAAAGCTTCGCGGAGTTCATGTTGTACTCGGCGGTCTCGAGTTCCACGGAACTGGCCGCATTGCTTTCGGAAAGCTTCTTGACGCGGTTGTATGTGGATTCCTTGTACTTGTAGTCGGTTTCGGCGGACTTGTAGGCGATTTCGGCCTGGGTGAGGGTCGCCTTGAGCTTGGACTTGTCGAGTTCGGCGATGACCTGGCCTTTTTTGACCTTGGAATTGAAGTCGACGAAAATTTTCGCGATGTCGCCCGAAACCTGCGTACCCACTTCCACCTGGTCTACCGGCTCGAGCGTGCCCGTTGCCGAGATGGTGGTGGCGATGGTCGTCTGCGTGACCTTCGTGCTTACGAGCGGCCCCGCGGCATCGTTTTCTTTCTCCGTAAAGAAGAAATACTTCACCCCGTAGGCGATGGCTGCCAAGACGGCGAGCACGAGGACGATTTTCAATAGTTTCTTCATAAAGTTGGCCTAAAAATAGAAAGGTTAACCTTTTTTCGGTTATTTAGATGTACCAATTGCACGTTCGGTTGCACTATTTTATATTTCAATGTATGACCCGCATTGCCAAAAAAGATGATTCTCGCGAAGTCCGCCGCGTTACCTGGGTGGGGCTCGGCTGGAACGCCGCGCTTTCGGTGGGCAAGTTCTTTGCGGGCTTTTTGGGCGGGTCGCAAGCTCTAGTGGCCGACGCTATCCACAGCGCATCGGACTTTATTACCGACATCGCGATTATCGTCGGTTCCAAGTTCTGGAACTTGCCGCCCGACGAGCAGCACCCTTACGGGCATAGGCGATTCGAGACGCTCATCTCGGTGGGCATTGGGCTTGCCGTGTGTGCGGTGGGTATCGGGCTCGGGTACAATGCGGTGCGCGCGCTCATCAACGGCGAACAGTCGCACCCCGAGTGGATTGCGGCCATCATGGCGGCGGTTTCCATCGTCGTGAAAGAGATTCTTTTCCGCTACACGCGTGCCAAGGGGCGCGCCATCCGCAGCGAGGCGGTGGAGGCCAACGCTTGGCATCACCGGAGTGACGCCTACAGTTCCATCCCGGTGCTTATTGCGGTTCTTTTCGGAATCCTTTTCCCAACGCTCTGGTTCGCGGACTCGGTCGGCGCCATCATCGTGTCGGTATTCATCCTCCATTCGGGCTTCGAGATTGCTTGGCCGGGAATCCACCGTGTGGCCGACGAAGGTGCCTGCGAAGAAGTTTCCCGCAAGTTGAAAGATATCGCGCTTGCCTGCCCGAACGTTATCAGCATTCACGGTTTCCGCACTCGCTATGTGGGTTCGGACTTGCATGTGGACCTGCACGTGGTGGTCCCTGCCGACATGAGCCTCCTTGCGGCCCACGACCTTGCCGAAGAGGTGGAAAAACGCCTTATCGATGCCGGCGAGAACGTGGTCGATGCGCTTGTGCACATTGACCCGTATAGCGAAGAACGCGTAAAGCGCGGTGAAATCAAGACATTGGAACGCTAGCCCGCGTCCTACCTTGTACTATTCCAAAGTGGTATTAGCGACGGTGCGCTTTTGCGCGGTTACAAGGTTATATTAAATGTAATACGCAAAAAAGGAGCGGCGCCATGATTGTCGACGAGCGTTACAAATTGAATAATGGCCAGAGGATCCCGAAGGTTGCCTTGGGAACGTGGCAGGTGAGCGATGACGAGGCGGAAGCCGTCGTCGAGGCTTCGATTGCGGCTGGCTACAGGCATATCGATACGGCCATCGCCTACGGGAACGAAGCGGGTGTGGGGCGCGGTATCCGTGCCGCCATGGATTCGCTGGGACTTCACCGCGAAAGCATTTTTGTCACCTCCAAGATTCCTGCCGAGGTCAAGACTCATGAAGGCACGGTCGCCTGTATTCAGGAATCGATGGATCGCCTCGACTGCTTCCATGTGGACATGATGCTCATCCATGCGCCCAAGCCCTGGGACGAGATGGGAAAGCCCGGCAACAACTACTATGCCGAAAATCTCGAGGTGTGGAAGGCTCTCGAGGATGCCTATGCGGCGGGCAAGTTCCGCGCCATCGGTGTGTCGAATTTCGATGTCGACGACCTGAAGAACATCATGGACGAATGTACCGTGATGCCTGCGGTAAACCAGGTGCGCGTGCACATTGGCCATGTCCCCTACGAGGTTATCGAGTTCTGCGAACAGAACGGGATTCTGGTGGAAGCGTATTCGCCGAATGCCCACGGGAACCTCGCGAACATCCCCGTGATTTGCCAGATGGCGGCGAAGTACGACGTGTCCGTACCGCAGCTCGCGAGCCGCTTTATTCTGCAACTCGGGCTGTTGCCGTTGCCCAAGTCCACACACGGGGAGCGCATATTGCAGAATGCCGACCTCGATTTCGAGATTATGCCTGCCGACATGGCGGAACTTTTGGAAATCGACGGATTGTAGTTCTCTGGAAAAGTGTAAATTTGAAGCATGAGTTTATTGAACCGTGCTTTTGCGAAAGCCGCCGCGATTCCCGCGGTGGCGCTCCTGCTTTGCGGGATTTCTTACGCCGAGGTGAACTTGGCTGTTCACAAGGAAGTGCTGCCCAACGGGCTTACGGTGCTGTTGCATCCGAACAAGCAGGCCCCTACGGTGAGCTGCCGCCTTTTTTATGTGACGGGCTCCGTGCACGAGGTGCCGGGTAAGTCGGGGCTTGCGCACATCTTGGAACATGAACTTTTCAAGGGCACCCACAAGGTGGGTATCCAGGACAGCGTCGCCGATGTTCGTTTTATGGCCGTGCAGGATAGCCTGCAGGCGCTCATTCGCCCGGCAAAACTCGCGGGCGACACCGCTACCGTCAAAAAGCTTACCGCCGAACACGATTCCGTGGTGAACGAACACCGCAAGATTTTCGTGAAGGACGAACTGTGGGGTGCTTACCAGGCCGCTGGCGGCACGGGCCTCAACGCCTTTACGACCGACCTCATGACGGCCTATATCGTGACGCTTCCCAAGAACAAGATTGAGCTGTTCATGTGGCTCGAATCCGACCGCATGCAGAATGCGGTGCTCCGTGAATTCTATTCCGAACGCGACGTGGTGCGCGAAGAGCGCCGCATGCGCTACGACGACAAGCCGACGGGCCGTTACTACGAGACGCTCAACTCGCTCATATACGAGGCGTTCCCGTACCGCGTGCCCACCATCGGTTGGCCGAGCGACATCGCGAACCTTACCCGTGAAATGGCCGACGAACATTACCGCAAGTACTACAAGCCGCGCAACGCCATCCTGGTGCTGGCGGGTGACCTCGATACTACCGCGACGATGCAGATGGTCAAGAAGTATTTTGGCACGATTCCCGCGGGCGAGGCGTTCCCGCCGCTCACGGTGCGTGACCCCGAACAGGTGGGCGAAAAACGCTTTACGCAGGTGCGCCCTGACGCGCCGAACCTCTACACGCTCGTGTTCAAGACGCCGGAAGTCGGCGACCCCGAAATATATGCGCTCGATATCGCCGAAGGCGTGCTGAACGGCCGCTCGGGCCGACTCTACAAGCGCCTGGTGGAACAGGAAAAGCTCGCGGTGGGCGTGAGTGCTGGCAACAGCCCGAACAAGTACGTATCCGAGTTCTCCGTGCGGGTGAACATGCGCCCCGATGCGGACCCCGCCAAGGTCGAGAAGATTGTGTGGGAAGAACTCGAAAAGCTCAAGAACGAGCCTGTGAGTGAACGTGAATTCCAGAAGGTTAAAAATCACGCCTACGCCGGCCTGGTGCGCAGCTTTACCGATATGGAAAACGTCGCGACGATGCTCGCCTGGTACGAGATGTACGGCGACTACCACATTTTCCTCAACTGGGCCGGGGAACTCGAGAAGGTTTCTGCAGCGCAGGTGCAAGAAGCCGCCAAGCGCACGTTCCTTCGCGAAAAGAGCGTCGCCGGGTTCCTGCTGAAGAAGTAGGATTGGAAAAAATAAAAAGGGTTAAAGGAGAATATCATGAAAAAATATCTGTTTGCTTTAGGCGCGGTGTCCGCGTTGATTCTTGCGGCCTGCGACGACAGCTCGTCCAATCCGTTCCAAAGCGGAGGGGACGATCCGTCTGTTGAAAAGGGAAGCAGCGGCTCGCATGGCGACGACAGCTCGGATAGCAAAGGAAGTTCCGGCAGCAAGGCCGGCAGTTCCGATAGCAAGGGCGGAAACATCGGAAGCCTAGACATCAAAAGCATAGACGACGTCCCGAAAGACAAGAACGGTACTTATTATTTTGACGGCAACGAGGTGTCGGTCGAGGTGGGCTCGATAACTTCGCTAGGCCCTGAAAGCAATATATGCATTGCGACATTTGAGACTTCTGCGGGAGTATGTGTTGCCGAAGATGAGCGGACATATACTTGGAAACCTGTAAAATCGAAAACACAACAAATGGACTTGGTTCTTGTCGATGGTAAATTGCAAGTTAATTCCGAGGGTGTCACGCTTATATTTACGGGAAATTCCGACGGAAAAATAGAAGGGACATGGAATCTTGAAGGCGCGGAAATGAGTGGGGAATACTTCCCCCTTGAGGATATGATGGGGGTCGTTTCCGCGACCTATGAAATTACGCAGGAAAAATATGTCATGACAACTGTCTTTACGGAAGAACTTACCACTAATCAGGTGGTTCTCGGACGTTCGTACTTTTTGCAGTACATTTATAATATGTTGACCGGTTCTGAATATCCCCTGTATGTAGAGGATTTGTATGAATCGTATTTCTTGAATCTGTTCTCTGCCGGGGAGGCGTTGCGGGAAGACGTGACTGTTGTGGAGGAGTCGGATAGCAGCCAGACGTTTGTTTTGAACGGTACAACGTACACGGTCTCGGTCGATAGCACTGCTAGAAGAGTGGACGGCGGCAGGGAAGTCTTTGTGACGGTGACAACCGAAGAAAAAACTTGCGAATGGCACGAAACTGATTGGGAAGTAACCCAGGACCTGTGCAAAAACGAAAACTGGGACCATCTGGATTTCGACAAGAACGCTTCTTCTGAATACGGTCAGGTTGTCAGCACCTACTGGGAAGGCAACAAGAAAGACTTTATCAAGTGTATAAAGAGCATCGCGACACTCCCAAAGGATTCGATTGAAGAATAAAAGAAAAGCGCTCCCGGTTAGGGAGCGTTTTTAGTTAGTCGTAAATTTGATTAGTCGTGGGACTTGCTTTGCAAGTCCACAACTCGTCGCCTCGGTCATGGAAAAATGCGAGCATTTTTCCGCGACTCTCGGCTCCTAGTCGTTTATCATTCTTTCGTAGAACTTGCGGTACATGTCCTTCTCGTCGGTCTTGCGGACGGCGATAGCGTCTTGCGGGTGACGGTTGAGCATGCCCGTAATCATCTGCGGGATGATGTAGCCCCATTCGTACTTGCTGTGCAGCGGCAGGAACAGTTCCTGGATGGCGTCGAGAACCGGACGCAAATCGTATTTGGGGTTCTTGAGGAAGCTGAGCAAAAGTTCGGTGGTGCAGTTGCCTGCGCCGCGTCCCATGCCCGACACGGAACCGTCGAGGTAGTCCACGTGGTTGATGATGGCCTGGATCGTGTTGCTGAAGGCGAGCTGCTGGTTGTTGTGACCGTGGAAGCCGAACTTCTTGCCCTTCACGATTCCCTTGTAACGGTTGAGTTCCTTGTCGATGTCTTCCTGGTAGAAGGCGCCGAAACTGTCGACGAGGTAAAGCACGTCGGCGTGGCATTCTTCGTTCACCTGGTGGAGCGCTTCGTCGAGTTCCGGACCGCGGTCACGGCTCACGGCCATGATGTTGAGCGTCGTCTCGTAGCCCATGTCATGGAAGGCGTTCACCATGCTGATACCCTTGTCGATGTTCTTCACGTAGCTTGCCACGCGGAACATCTGGTAGGGGCTTTCGGCGGCGGGCTTCACGGCATCCATGTTCACGCGGCCCACGTCGGCCATCACGGCCATCTTCATCTTGGAATCGATGCCGTCCTTCACTTTCCAGAGCAGGTCGTCGTCGCAGAACTTCCATGGGCCGTATTCCTTGGGGTCGAAAAGTTCGGGGGAGTTCTTGTAGCCCATTTCCATGTAGTCGATGCCGGCTGCGGAAAGGAGGGTATAGAGGCGGCGGACGAATTCCAGGGAGAAATCGTGCTTGTTGACGAGACCGCCGTCGCGGATGGTGCAGTCGAGGACTTTGATGCTTTCGTAGTACATGGTTAGGTTCCTTTTTTAATTGCTCCGCAAAGATAGATTCTGGGTGCGCTGGAGTCAACAAGAATTTTGAGGGATTGTGAAAAAACTATACTATTAACGCAAACTAAGCGTAAAATATAGTGAAAGTGTTGAAAAATGCGTGAAAATGAGGGCGACTATTTGTCTGGCAGGTGCCGAAAATCGGCTTGGCGGGTGTTTTCCTTAGAAAAATCGGTCTGATTTTGGTGTCGCGTCTGGTGCCCCGGACGGTCTTTTGAACGATCAAATTTAAATTCTACGCATAAAATGCGTTAAATCTAGATCGAGGCGTAATTGGGATATGCCCTTTTTCTGTGATGCAAATCGTTCGATTCCAATATGCAGTTGGAGAATCGCCCCCGATAATTTATATTCACTGACATGAAGCATATAAATGTCTCCGTTCCCCTTTCCCTGGCGCTTGCCGTTTCGGCTTCCGCCGCGAATTTCTATTACAACCAGGTCGGCTACGACGCGGGTATGCCCATCAGCATCATCGTCAAGAGCGATGCCCAGCTCGATGGTGCCGAATTCAAGCTGATGTCT
>JAEEGL010260512.1_pt1 | contig 14680 bp, 8 predicted proteins | sample 9134231 | NCBI WGS metagenome assembly JAEEGL01 (sample SAMN16246548, study PRJNA631951) | gut metagenome | biome: gut microbiome; feature: rumen; material: fiber-attached | host: Bos | place: Iran: Karaj | collected 2018-10 | reverse complement strand
TCACCCTCCTCTTCACTTTCGCTGAAATATTTTGTGTACTCATAGATCATATCGTCATCACCGCCACAGATCACGGAAGTGTAGCCGATATAATACATATTTCTGATAACATTGTCGGGCCTGGACAGGAAATTGGCAAAAGCCTGGGCAGCCTCCTTCTTTTCAGGGTCATCCCCTATCCCTTTTTTCAGCAACACCCAGCCGTCAAACCACAGATTGGTCCCCTCCTCCGGGGTGGAATATTTAAGATAAAGATCATCCTCCATGGCCTGTTCGATGGTAAAGCTGGCGTCCCCCGACCACTGCTGGTTGGCCACTACTTTTCCGGTGACCATATCCGCCTTTCCGGCATCCGTCTCAAAGGAATATACATTATCCTTGATCTTTGTCAGTATATCCTGGGCAGCATCGATAGTCTTCTGATCCGTGGAATTAAGGATCTCAGTGAGATTTTTGTGATAATCGGGATCCGCTTTAAACTCGGGATCCTGGATCCTGTCATAAAAATTAATGGCCAGAGCGGCAAAATAGGCGTCACGCACGCTGTCCTTTACGGTAACCTGTCTTTTGTATTTGTCATTGAGCAGCAGGTCCCAGTGGGCTGCATCCTCCTCGCTCACTTCTTCCGGATTATAAACCAGGCCCAGAGTCCCCCACATATAGCCTGCAGCATAGTCCTTAAGCTTCATGCCGTCGATGGACAGATCCTCGTATACTCCGTCGATATAATCGGATACTCCTCTTATATAATAGTTTTCTTCCTTGTTTTTGTCAAAAAAACTCTCGTCATAGGGCAAAAGCTCACCTTCATGCAAAAGCTTCATGATCATGTATTCCGAGGGGCAGACCAGATCATAAACGCTGCCCAGGGTAAGCTGGTTATACAGTTCTTCGTTAGTACCGAAGCAGGAATATTCCACCTTTATCTTTTTATTATAGGTCTCGTAATACCAGTCTTCAAACTCTTCCATCAGATCGGATTCGCCGAAGACAGTCCTGCCATCGGGCAGCTCTATCCTCTCATCCTCATCCCAGTCTCCCATGTCTATATATTCTTCCCAGTTTGCCACACGCAATACAGTAACGTCCTCTTTATCCGATGAACAGGATGTCATAACCGGCAATAACAAAAGTATGAATATGAGCATGGCTGAAATTTTTCTATTCCATAAAATCATTTCTGCCTCCAAGATTGGTAAAGATCACAAAAGCAACAACAAACAGAAAAATAACGGTGGAAAGCGCCCAAAGCGCGGTTTTTATCTCGGTCTGGGCTCCTCTGGTGGCATTGACCACATAAGTGGAAATGGTGTCAAAGGAAGCCGGCTTGGTATAAGTGGTGATGAAATAATCATCCAGGGACAAAGTCACGGCAGTCAGGAAACCGTTCACTATCCCGCCGAAGATCTGGGGGATGACCACCTTGAAAAAGGCCTGTCTTTTGTTGCAGCCCAGATCCAGCGCCGCCTCAAACAGGGAGTCATCAATCTGAAGCAGCCTGGGATAGACCGACAGATGGACAAAAGGCGTACACGGGGTGGACAGTGCCAGCACCAGGGGGATACAGGTGGCTTTATCCATTTTGCAGAAAACGATCAGCAAAATACATACAGAAAAGCCTGTAACCACATCCGCGTTTACCACGGGGATCTGGTTTGTAAATTCCACAAAGTGTTTGATCTTGTCATTTGAATAATATACGCTCACAGCTCCCACAGTCCCCAGGATAGTGGACAGAACAGAGACCACAAATGCAAGGATCAGGGTAGAGAGCATCATGGAAGTCAGAGCCGGTTCGGTAAAAAGGGTGATGTAATTGTTCACCGAAAAATGTCTGCTCTGTCCCAACATGGATGAATCCGTGAAGCTGTAAAAAGCCAGGATCAGCACCGGAAAATACAGAAAGATTATCACTGCCCAGAATATTATATTTGATAAAAACGCTTTTTTCTTCTTTGTCATTTTTTACTTATAAGCCTGTTCGAGATTATGGTCATCAGCCCTATCACCACCAGCAGCACCGCCGAGATGATGGAACCGTTATTCCAGTCATAACATGAGAAATAGCTGCCGATGAGGCTGCCCATGATGTAAGTGCTGTTGTAGACCATGTCAAGAACCACATAATTCGTCATGGCCGGAAGGAATACCATGGTGATGCCTGCGATGATACCCGGAATGGTAAGGGGAATGATGATCTTCACAAAGGTCTGCACCTTCGTGGCCCCCAGATCATACCCTGCCTCTATCAGCGAATCATCCAGCTTTACGATGGAATTGAACAAAGGCAGTATCATAAAGGGCAGAAAATCATATACCATGCACAGCACCGTGTTAAAAAAAGGATACAAGGCGATATTTCCTTCAAAATAGGTCAGTATCTCCTTGAGTGCCGTAACCCTCAGCGTGAAATTTATCCACATGGGCAGTACAAAGACCATCAGGAAAGAATGTCTGCCGCGATACACTCCCTTAGCCAGGATAAAGGCTATGGGATAAGCCATGAGAAGACAGATCACAGTAGTCAGAAAGGCTATGAGCACGGAGTAAAAAAAAGTGCCGATGGTCCTTGTGTTGGTAAAAAAGTGTATGAAGTTATTGAATGACAGCCGCCCTGACCCGTCGGTAAATCCGTAATACAGCACCACAAACAGCGGCAGAAGTATAAAGCACACGGAAAAGATGATATACGGGAGTACAAAAAAGGCGCTGACCTTGTTGTTATTTTTCATTAGCTTACCCTGATGGCATGTCTGGGAATGATGATGCCGACCTTATCCCCCTGATTCCACAGATATTCGTCATCAACCACATAATCGATATCGTTCTGGGATCTGACTGTGTAGCTGTAGTGGTCACCGATATAGTAAAATGAGGTGATCACCCCTGTCACCAGACCTTCTTTTGCATTGTCGGAAAGCTGAGCCTTAGCCGGATCAAAGGAAACATCCAGCACAAGCTCATCGGTATCGACCTCATTTTTATCCTTGTCATACAGTTTTCCGTCGGAAATGGAATACTTTCCTTCGCAGACGGATTTGACCGGCATATTGATCACGGCATCGGCGAAACGTATCTCCACTATCTTCTCATAAACGCCGGTGATCTTTCCTTCGTAATGGTTCAGGGTCATATCGTATCTGATGATATGGATCATGTCGGGTTCCACCAGAAGCCCGACCTTCTCTTTTTCCCGGTGAAGCTCAAAGCAGTGCACTTCCATCTCATACTGCCCGCACTGGACAAAAGTGACGTAGAAGGTACCTTTGAAGTCCACGGAAGTCACCTCGCCTGTAAGCTGGCCTTCCCCGGGTTTGACTATATCCACATCCTCGGGTCTTATGACCGCATCTATCTTTGTGCCTCTGGGATAATCGTCCACAGTCTGGAAGATGGCATCCGCAAAGGAAGCTTTTTTATCCTCCAGCATGGTCCCGTTAAAAATATTACTCTCACCGATAAAGTCTGCCACAAATACGTTGGCCGGCTCATTGTAGATATCCTCGGGAGTGCCCACCTGCTGGATCATGCCGTCAGCCAGCACCACGATCTTATCGGACATGGTAAGTGCCTCTTCCTGATCATGGGTAACAAAAATAAAGGTGATACCCAGGAGCTTGTGCATGTTTTTGAGCTCCAGCTGCATCTCCTTTCTCATCTTGTAATCAAGAGCGCTCAGAGGCTCGTCCAAAAGCAGGACCTTAGGTTCGTTGACAATGGCCCGGGCAATGGCGATACGCTGCTGCTGACCGCCGGAAAGCGTATCGATGCTTCTTTGTTCGAAGCCCTCCAGATCCACGATATCCAGCACCTTTTTTACCTTTTCCTCGCACTCGGCCCTGCCCATGCCTTTAAGATTCAATCCGAAGGCTATATTGTCATAAACATTCAGATGAGGGAAAAGGGCGTACTTCTGAAAAACCGTGTTGACCGGCCTTTTATCGGGGGTAAGGGGGGATATGTCGTTGCCGTCCAGCAATATCCTGCCCGTGGTGGGAGAATCAAAGCCTCCTATCATTCTCAGGATCGTGGTCTTGCCGCAGCCTGAGGGACCCAGCAATGTAACAAACTCGCCGGCCTTTATCTCCAGATTTATGTCCTTGATGACCTCGGTATTATTGTCGTAACTCTTTGAGACATTTACCAGTTCTATTATATTCTTAGTGTCTGCCATTCTTTATGAATATCCTGCCTTTATCTGATCTTTTCGGGAAAGCCCACTTTTTTCTGAACCTTGCGGAGGGTTTTTGAGGAATAATACTCCGCTTTTTGGGCGTTTTCCTTGATTATCTTATCGATGTAATCCTTTTCCTTTTCAAGACGGTGGAATTCATTCTGCAAAGGTGTGAGCACACTGACCACGCTTTCTCCCACCGCTGTCTTCAGCTCACCGTAGCCCTTGCCTTCAAACTCCTTCACAGCCTCCTCAGGAGTCTTGTCGGTGCATGCGCAGTATATATCCAGAAGGTTCTTAAGGCCGGGCTGTTCGTCCCTGTATGCCACCATGGCCTCGGAATCCGTGACCGCACGCTTGAACTTGCGCATCACAGTATCCGCATCGTCCATAAGATAGATGGAGGCGTTGGGATTTTCGTCGGACTTACTCATCTTCTTGGCAGGGTCCTGAAGGCTCATGATCCTGGCTCCCAGCTTGCCCAGATAAGGCTCCGGAACCGTGAACACATCCCCGTAGATGGCGTTGAACCTGTTGGCAATATCCCTGGTGAGCTCCAGATGCTGGAGCTGGTCCTTACCTACAGGCACCACATCAGCCTGATATAAAAGTATGTCGGCGGCCATGAGCACCGGATAGGTAAACAGGCCCGCATTGATATTGTCCTCATGCTTTGCAGATTTATCCTTGAACTGGGTCATGCGGGAAAGCTCTCCCATATAGGTGAAGCAGTTCAGGATCCATGCCAGTTCTGCATGTCCCGACACATGGGACTGATAATACAGACAGTTCTTTTCGGGATCTATCCCGGCTGCTATATAAAGCATCAGCAGATTGCGGGCTCTTTTGCGAAGCTCAGCGGGATCCTGTCGCACAGTGATGGAATGCTCATCCACCACGCAGTAAAAGGTGGTATATTCATCCGCCAGATTTACCCAGTTTTTCAGTGCTCCCAGATAGTTCCCCAGGGTAAGTGAGCCTGTGGCCTGCATACCGCTGAATAAGATCTTTTCATTTCCTAACATTTTATCTGTGTATTTCCTTTCTGAAATTGATATTATTTACTCATCTTATCGGGGATGGGATTCTCGGCCTTTATCTTCTCGATATTCATCTTCGGGATCTTGATCCCCTTCAGATATTTCCTTTTGATAAAGTCGAAGGTCCGCTCCTCTCCCTTTTCCTTCAGCATGTTGAGCAGGAAAACGATGTCGTTTTTCGTCTTTTCATGCATCAGCAGGCTGTCTATGCCCTGAAGCAGATAGGCAAGGGGATATGAATCCTTGTAATTTTCTTTGTTATAGGTCTTTGATGCTGCTACCCTGTCGCAAAACATCTCGGCTATATACTTCCGGGGCATCACGGCTCCCACCATCTGGCCTCTCTTGCCGCTGCAGCTGTAATCCGTCCAGTATTCGTAATGATGCTTGTTCCGTCCCTTGTGATGAAGCCAGGCTTTGGATACGCCTGTGGCCTCACGCTCCGCATTGTTGGGGCTCCTGTTTCCCTGATAATATATGACGCCGGGAATGAACTCCACAGGGGAATATTTTGACAGGTCATGAAGCAGCCCCTGCCAGTACAGCCCTGCCCTGAAGCAGTTTCTCATCACCTCATAACGATGATGGTTTATTGTTGATAAGTGTCCAAGGATATCCATGTTTATTCATCATCCTGCTTTTTGCGTATTTTTTATTTCAGTATTCTGATCAGTGCTCTCAGTATCCCTGATATCTGTATTACCTGATCCTTTATCCTCAGGATCTGTATCACCCGGATCCGTATTCTCGGGATCCATGTTAACAGGGGCTGTATTATCATTATCTGCAATATCGGATTGCTTTTTATCAGAGTCCGTATTTCGGGAATCTGCATTATCTGATCCGTTTTTATCAGAATCTTTTCTATCAGAGTCTGTATTATCGGAGCCCGTTTTATCTGAGTCTGTACTATCGGCCGTATCCACAGCCTTTAGCAGCACAACGCATCTGGATATGACACGTATGCCGGTCTGATCCTCCAGAGGAGCTTCTTCCTCCACAAAACCCTTCGAACTGTCCATGATAAGCTTCCACTTTTTTCCTTTCGGAAGCTTGGGAAGCGCAAAGCGTTCTTCGATCCAGTAAAGATTATACGCGATGTAATAAAACTCATTCCTGCCCGTATACAAAAGCCCTATACTTCTGGAATAACTCTCAAAATGAGGCATCCAGGCCTGTTCTCCATGGTATGACACCTCAGGATAGCCCACATGATTGGTGTCGTTCATGGACTTGGGCCCGCTCTGGCGGAATACGGCATTCGCTTTTCTGAAGGCGATCATACTTTTCACAAAATCATGATATTCCTTTTTTTTCGAAAGCTGATCCCAGTTGAGCCAGGTTACGGGATTGTCCTGGCAATATGCGTTGTTATTGCCGTTCTGTGAATTACAGAATTCATCACCTGCCATTATCTTGGGGATCCCGGCAGCCAGGAAAACAAAGCTTAAGGCGTTAAATATCTGCCGCTGTCTCAAACGGCTGATGAACTTTTTGCGGCACACGCCTTCCACACCGCAGTTCCAGCTGAAATTGTAATCCGTTCCGTCCCTGTTCTCCTCTCCGTTATCCTCGTTGTGCTTCCTGTCATAGGAAACCAGATCGTTCAGGGTGAACCCGTAGTAATTCGTAATATAATTTATAATGCCGTGCTCTTTGGGATTGTTCAGCTGGGCAAAGGTGAAGGATCTGAGCATATCCTCATCGCTCTTAAGATATTTTCTCATGTCATACATGAAATTATCCTGGATGAGGGCAGTATTCCTTCTGTGGCCGGCAGGCAGCTCATCCAGGCCGCGAAGATATATCTTCGTATCGGCGAGAATGGGATCCGTCAGGAAATGATCCCGGGGCAGTTTTTCACCCATGATCACGGCGCCGTCGATATGATATTCCAGAACCCAGTGCCTAATGCAGTCAGTCATGAGCTGGGGCCGGATAAAGGCCGGGAAGTAAAACTGCATCACCACTTCGATCCCGTTTTTATGAAGGGCTTTTACCATATCCTTGAAGGAACGTACCGGATCCTTTATACCCGAATACGCGGCCTTGGGTGCAAAATAAAAGGCTTCTTTTGAATATCCCCAGTAATTTATGCTGATCTTTTTTCTTTTGACACGCTCTGCCTTAAGGGCACTTGCCAGCTCTCTGGCCTCCTTCGAATCCTGAGGGATATGTGTGCCGTTGGCAGGATAGGGCGGATTGGCAATGATCTCATTAAAATCATAGGCCGGCATCAGCTCTATCTGATTGATGCCCAGCTCCTTAAGATAGGGGATCTTTTCCGTGATCCCTTCGAAACAGCCGGGATATTTCACCATTGAGGATGTATGCCGGGTAAAGCCTCTCACATGAATGGTATACATGATCACGTCCTCAAGGGGTATGGAGGGATGTTCATCCTCTTCCCAGTCATAATCCACACAGGGCGCAAAAACAGAACGGGGCTTCCTTTTTCCCCACTTGTCGCAGCCTGAAAGAGCCTTGGAATAGGGATCGCAGAATACCACGCTGTCATCATAAAAACTGTATGTGTATTTTGAGAAATCAAGACCGGAAAGCCTGAAGGCCCAGACATCTCCGAATCTGCATTTTTCGGGGATTTTGACACGCAAAATACGATGTGAATCAGATAGGTTGTAGATACACATCGTCAACGGCTTATCCATGCCTGCGCAGACGGCTATATTCATTCCACCGCCAACGCTGCAGGAAACGCCCATTATGGTGGGATCACCCGACTCAATATTTAATGCACACATATTATAAATTTTAATACAAAAAGGGCGTGTTTTCAAGATTTTTTCAATAGTTTTACAGCAACCGTATAAAAACGCCGGCCACAATCCCTCATACAGAGAGATCTGCGTCTGTCATACGTCATCCTTCATAATGTACAAAAGTCCCAGGGTGCCGGGGCCCGTAGCCGTCGTAATGGTAGCGGGAAGAACATCAATATATATCCTTTCAAAGCTTATCTTCTCCCGTATGATACGACAGATCTCATCGAGCTGAGCCATGGTAAAGCCGGCATGAGCTATCTCTATAAATTCTGTGCTTATTCGGTTTTTATCCCTGAGCATATAATCAATATATTTTCTCCAGGCGGTTTCCTTATCTCCGATGTAAAACCGTTTCAGCTTAATCCTCCCATCGTTTACCATCAGTACCGGATGAGCAATAAAGGAACGGATGAGCCCGGCGCTTCTTGCAGAAACCAGCCCCGACTTATGCATATAATCCAGGTTTTCCATTATAAAAGTGTTTACAAGCCTTTTCTGAAGGCCGGAGATCATGCTGAGTATCTCATCAACCCGCATCCCCTTTTCGGCCATACGGCAGGCCTGAAGGACGAGAACACCTTCTCCCGCGCACAACATCCCGGTATCGACAACCCTCACATTCTCAAAAGATGCCGCGGCCTCTCTGGCAGCGGATACGGCACTTTTGCTGACCTTACCGGATGCGGTGAAATGTATCACATTGTTTGCCACTGCCAGCGCATCCGCAAAAAAGCTTTCATGCTCAGACAAGCCCGGCGGATCGATGCTCACTGAGGAATGCTCCTCCATATATGCCAAAAGTCCCGATGCCTTTATGTCGATACCGTCCCTGAATAACCCGTCTTTAGTACGTATCTTATACGGGATCAGGGGAATGTCATATTCGTCGGATAACTCGCTCGGTATCAGGGCAAGGCTTTCGGTGGTAATGATCACAGGCTTTTTCACCACTCCGCCTTGCATAAATGACATGCTTTCCTCCAGCAGACCGGGTTTATTTTCCGTCATCCTGACCATATCCTGAGGCAAAAGTCTTAAAAGCTCATCCTCCAAAGCCGCCCCTGATACGGGCTTTACGAGATATCCGTCAAAGCCGCGTTCACGGTAAAGTTTTTCGTTCTCAGGTCCGGCATTCGCTGTAAGAGCCACAATCGGTGTTTGCTGTGACAGTCCGCCTGTCTGGGTCCTTATCTTTGACGCACACTCTATTCCATCCATTTCCGGCATCAGATGATCCATGAATATCACCTGATATACGTTTTCCATCGTCTTTTCAAGAGCCGCTCTGCCGCTTGAGACGGCGTCCACCTGCACCCCGGTATCCCTCAACAGCTTTCCGGCGACCATCAGATTTGTCTCATTATCATCAACGATGAGAATCCGCGCCCCGGGTGCACGGAAGCCGCTCATATGTATGCTGCAGTCGGATATACCCTGACGTCCGGAAATGACCACCTCTCCCACGGGCACATCAGAAGCAATGCGCTGGGGTATCTCTATGATAAAGGTGGAGCCCCTTGTATAAACACTGTTTACGGTTATGCGGCCCTCCATAAGATCCACAAAGTTTTTAACTATCGACAGCCCAAGACCCGTACCTTCGATATATCTGTTCTTCTCCTCATCCACTCTCTTGAACGCATCGAAGAGATAAGGGATGTTTTCCTTCTTTATTCCGATACCGGTATCGCTGACCGTATAGACAATAACGGCTTTATCACCTTCTTTTTTCTCACACTGAACATTCAGTGTAACCTTACCCTCTTCCGTATATTTTATGGCGTTGCTCACCACATTTATAAGGATCTGCTTTATCCTCACTTCATCCGCGATAAGCTCTGAGGGAACGTCAGGGGCCAGATTTACGCTAAACTCCAGTTTTTTATCCTTTGCCCTCATCCAAAGGATCCCGACTATCTCCGAGAGCATTTCCTTTATGTCATAGGGCACGGGAGTAAGGGTCATCTGTCCGGATTCAAATTTTGACATATCAAGGATATCATTTATGAGTCCCAGCAGCATTTTACCCGCCGCCTGGATATTCGTAGCATCTTCCATTACCTCGCTGGACTTTGTATCCCTCATTATCATTTCATTAAGACCGAGAACTGTATTGATGGGAGTCCTGATCTCATGGCTCATATTTGAAAAGAACCTGCTCTGGGCCCGGTTCATCCGCTCCACCTTTTCGGCCTCTTCCATGGCTCTTTTACTTTCAGCCAGATAGATCGAATTCTGAAACCTGATCGCAATATATACAGAAATACCGACTACCAGCACACTGATCAGCGTATCCAGAATACACATCATCCTGCTGTGGGGCACTATGATCCAGGGACACAGCCAGGCAGCAATATGCTCGGCAATCGCCGACAGAAGAAGCAAGCCCAGCATCAGATGCCTGACCTTTCCGTCAAGTACCAGTCCGATATAAACATAAGCATAGGCAAACCATATAACGGCTCCTCCGTCTACGCCTCCGCCAAAGATAAACACAGTCGGCATGATAAGAAAGACAACCGAAATGGCTATCAGGATGCCGCCCTTTTTTATGTTATGCTTTCTTACGGCTATCCATGTTATCAGAGGGTTTACTACCAGAGTAGCGCCAAGGATAGCAATCTCCGCGATGTGTTCTCCGAATATCACATCCCCGATGAACACAAACAATACTGCGATCTCAGAAACCGTAGTCAGCATGACAAACAGCCGTTCTCTGACCTCTATCGTCGGATCATATAATCTTTTCAGCAATCCATGCCAGAATTTCATATTTATCCCTTCATCCAGGATTCTCTGCTCAGAATCTTTTTCTGCCTTACACCGTCTCTATGGGAGAAAATTCGAAAACTTCCTCATCCGAATCAGCCCGTGTATCATCACTCTTTACAACCCGCTCCCCGAGATACTCCTCCGGATCCATGTCAATATCGGCCATTATCGCTCTCACAAGTTCCTCATACATGGCCATCATCTTATCATGCTTCTCCTTCTTCGGAGCCTCACTCACGTCACCTGCGCCGGCCTTTTTTGCCGCCTCCTCCAGCCCCAGGGCCAGCTCTGAAAGCCCAAAGGCACCCACCGTTTTCGACGTGCTCTTCAACGCATGAACACATATCTCATAATTTTCGAAATCCTTATTTTCAAAGGCAGTTTCGATCAACACCCTCTTTTGTGCAAAATCAGCCGCAAAGCTCTTGAGAACCGCCCGATAAAAATCCTCATCCCTGCCGCAGTAGGCCAAAGCCGCCTCCTGATCGACCTTTAGACGTTTCATATTAGGGAAGGTCTCCTCATTCTCTTTTTCAGTCCTTGTTACAGATGTAGGATATCCCGGCCCCGGGGCCCTGTATTCCGAATCGGTTATAATAACCCCCGACACTGCTATATCTGTATCCTTACACTCCCAGTTATAGGGATCTTCTCCCTCAAGCACGATGAGTTTATCCTGAAGATGCCGTCTCAGCACTCTTTCAAGCTCGGCTCTCTCTAACGGCTTACTGATAAAATCGTCAAAACCTGCAGCCAGGAATTCCTTCTTCGCAGTGCTTACCGCATTGGCGGTAAAAGCCACTATGGCAGCATCATTCTTACGGGTCCGCATTTCGGAACGGATCCTGTTCATGGCCTCAACCCCGTCCATGCCCGGCATCATATGATCCATGAATATAAGATCATAGTCGTTTATCGTACACTTTTCTACGGCTTCAAAACCCGAATATGCCATGTCCGTTTCAATTTCATACCGTCCGAAAATTCCCAGGGCGACTATGATGTTCATGGGCTCGTCATCCACGACAAGAACACGTGCTCCCTTGAATGACAGCCTTTCCATGCTCTCATTCTTTTCACCGGGTTTCATTTCCAGATAGTGGATCAACGGCAGGGAATAAAAAGGCTTTTTCATCATCATCACGCCCGAATCTTCAGGTAGGGGATACAGGTGATGCGCCACGACTATGACTACTGTCTCTTCAGTCATTTTTTCAAAAAATTCTCGATCTTCCTCGTATTCCTCTTTTCCGATGAATACATGGGTAAGCTTTATGGTATCATTCAGTATTCTCAGTTTATCCAGCCCGTCTACCCAGTGAAGCGCAGCCCCCAGATCCATTGCCACATTTTTGACGGTTATGCCATAAAACTCCCGGACATGGGGATCTGAATATTTTTCAGTCCTGAAATACAGCCCGATACTAAGTTCCGCAATATTTTCCACATACAGACATTTTTCATCATCGACCACTCCCTGGGGCAGACAAACCTTGACAGTCGTCCCCGCTCCCGGTTTGCTTTCCATAGTCATGAATCCGCCCAGCGACTTTACAAAGCCCTGTACTATGGGAATACCCAGTCCCAGACCGCCGATCCTGCCGGAATGCTCCGGGTCGCCTTTATAGAAGCCCTCGAAAACCCGTTCCTGTTCTATCGCTTCCATACCGATCCCGGTATCCCTGACTTCAATACACAGATTTACTCCATAATCCTCCCTGACACAGTAAAACCTCACAAATATACCGCCGTTTTCCGTAAAGCACAGACTGTTAAAAACCAGATGCCGGATTATTTTTTTGATCTTTTCCGCATCCGACTTCATCACACGGGGAATGGAGCTGTCCACATCAAGCACCACCTCCAGATTCGTCGGAATAAAAAATCTGATCTCCTCCAGAAAATCATACAGGACGGAGGCAAGCATGTACTCGTCATGATTGCTGGTGAGATGCTTCCTGTCGATCTCGGAAAAATCAAGGATATCCCCGACCTGGTTTGCCACACGTTTACCGGCGATCCGCACGGAAACCATATCATTCCTGATATCTTCATCCTTTTCACGGTCTATGCAAAGCGAAGTAATACCGATGATCGCATTTACCGGTGTTCTCAGCTCGTGAGAAAGACTTGCAAGAAAGGCATCCAGTCTCTCCGTTCCCTCCCTTAGTTCTTCTATCTCTCTCCCGGAGCTTTTTAACACCTTTTCCCATTTATCTATTATAATGCGGGCGATCCATCCGGCCAGAATTATCACGATAAAATGCATGATCGTCCTCGTGGTCGTCAGAGGGTCGAACGCAACTCCGTTTTTCAGCATACGAAGGATATCATAAAGATATGTGAGTACAAAGGTTCCCTGGCAAAGATATACCAGTGCCCTGACTCCCGTCATAGTGTAAAGCATCATGACAGCAAGCATGACAGCAGCCAGATCAAAGGTACTGGTATCATGAATACCATAGAAAAAGTATGTGGCCATCATCAGCAATGAATAGATCCAAAGCCTGGAAAGAGGATTAAAGGCCTCGCGTATATGCAGCAGCCAGCTGATAAACACTCCGGTTGCAACAAGAATAAGAGGCCACTTCTCCCAGCCAAGCAGAAGCGACTCACCGAGCAAAATGCCCGAAAGAATAGTGAATGAAACCAGTACAACCAGATGTGAGGACTGGAACATTTCATTATCCTCAAGCCGATATCCAGTTTTCCGATCCATATCTGCCACAAAGACCTCCGTAAGACACCTACATGTCATCCCGCATGTCATCCTGCATATCTCCCGAATAAGCTCAGAATGACATCCGCATCACGCTATTCCTTTACTTTCACCTTAAATTTTATCCTGAGAGCTCCCTTATCTGTCCCGTAATATGCGGTTATCGTCGCATTTCCTTTTGCAAGAGGGCTGATAAGACCGGTTTTTTCATCCACCTTCGCCACTGCCGGCTTTGAACTCTCCCATTTATCCGGAACAAGAACTCCGTCGTCTATATTTGCGGCTCCGTCTATGTTTTTGCCCTTTGCTGTGGCTTCCAGTTTCTTTTCCTTAAGCTTTGCACTCTGAGCCGTCAGCCTGATCCTTTCCTTAGGCACAAGTTTTTTCTCTTCCTTATCATAGCCGGTGATGATCACCTCTCCCGCCTTTTTCAAAGTAACGATCCTCTTCTTTTTATTGATCTTGCCGGCGCCCTTCGGCTCGACAATAAATTTCTTATGAGCCGAAAGATAGGCGGAAACATCCACCTTCTGCCCAACGGCATATGCGTCATTATATTTAACCGTTTTCACCGTAACGCCATCCACAACCTCGGAGGAAACACTAACTCCGCCCTTTGAAGGAGTGCTGTCTTCACCGCCGCCCGGCGTGTCATCAGCATTTTCATGTATGACCGCTTCCGTCTTCTGAGGGGCAACATCCTCATGATTCCTATCACCGCGTATCATGAACCACACTATATATTTCCCGGCTTCGGTCATTTCGGGAACACCTTCGGAAAACTCCGTTTTCACCGGTTTATAATTTGCACTTGTCGTTACCGCATACAGAAAATCACCTCCGAAAACGGTGCCCTCGGACACCAGTTTCTGCGGCTTTCCATTATAATACAGATCCTCTATCGGAGCAGGCGCAGTATATTCCGGCTCTGCCTTCAGGATCTCAAAGTATTCGGTTTTCGTTCCGCAATAGGCTCCAATTTTATTTGCCGATATTATCACCGAAGCCCTGCCGGCATTGGTATTGTCACAGAATCTAAAAACACAGGCGTCTGTAATATCCTTTTCCTTGTCCTTTACGACAACTACAGGCTCAACAGGTTTTTTCGTCCATTTCCGATCCTGAATTTTGTCAACGGTTATATCCGAATGGGTAAGCGGTTTTTTCCACTGTGCATACAACACATTATTAC
>JAEEGL017132317.1_pt1 | contig 14681 bp, 10 predicted proteins | sample 9134231 | NCBI WGS metagenome assembly JAEEGL01 (sample SAMN16246548, study PRJNA631951) | gut metagenome | biome: gut microbiome; feature: rumen; material: fiber-attached | host: Bos | place: Iran: Karaj | collected 2018-10 | reverse complement strand
CCAATCCCCAATTCAAAAAAAATAGAAAGTTATTATATTTATAAATATTAATATTTATATTTTTTTTTTATTTATAATAAACAAATATTTTAATTAAAAATGGGTTATAAATAATATATTAATATATATATTTTAGATAATAATTATTGTATAATTTTAAGATTTTTAATAAAAAATTATTATTAAAAAATTTTATTTAATTCAATAATAATTTGAGAAAATTATAATTTATTAAAATAAATTAATTTTTAATTAATGAATAAATATACTACTGATGAAAGTGAAAATGATGATGGAATAGAAAGAATAAATAAAGATTCTTTTCATGATTTTGAACTTGAGAAAGAAATTAAGGAAGAATGTGATAAATTAATTAAAAAATATTTTGATGATAGAAAATATGTAGATTCAAAAGTAAAAAATTGGGGAGACGCACTTTTAAATGATTTAGAATATTTTTGTAAAACAAAAACTAAATATAAATTTTGTTTGAGTTTACGTATTACTTCTAAAAAATTTTTTGTTAAATATCATGCTCGAATACAAAGAAGAAAAAAAAAAGATGGTAATTTTGATTTTAAATATAAACTTCCATTTTTTAACATAGATTTTGATATATTATATATTGAAAAATTTAATGAGAAAAAGAAAATTAATTTTGATATAAATTCTTTTCAAAATACAATTAAAAGCGTTATTTCAAATGTAGTAGATGAAAGGTCTTATTCAAAAGAAAAAATAAACGAATATATGAAATATATTTTAGATGATTCAAAAAAAAATATAGATTCAATTTATGACGGTTTTTATTATTTTACACCATTTATTATGACAAGAAACCCAAAATTAATTGCTTTTTGTAATAAAGCTGCAAATTTTACAGATAAAGAATTTTGTTTTTCAATAAATTATTCTACAAATGAAATCTCATGTGAGATTCATTATTTTATTTATAATCCTTAATAAAAAAATTTTTCCTGTTTTTAAATAATCAAAATTATTTATATATATTTATTAATTAATATATAATTTTAGAAACATTCAATTAAATTTAATGTATGAATAAATCAGAACAATAAAATAAATTTAGGATTTTTAATTATTTTCATATTATAATTTTTAAAAAATATTTGTTTTAGATAGGTTAAAGAATTTATAAAATAAATGAAAAAAATTATAAATTAATAAAAATAAATGAATTTATTAAAATATTCATTTTTACTCATTATATTACTTTATTTAATTTATTAAATATTTAAATATGAATATTATTTTTTATTAACTTCAAATAAAAAAAATATAAAAACATTATTAAAAAATGGAAGAAAACCAATTAATAGAATTAGAAAAAGAAATAAAAGAAAAAACCGATTTAGTAAACCGTCTTCAAAAAGAATTAAAACAAACAGAAGCAAAAAATGATAATTTAAAAGAAGAAGTAGAAAAAAAATTATCAGAGATTCAAAAACTTCAAAAAAAAATAGGAGAAAAAGGAATAACAAAGAAAGATGATAATAAATATGCAAATATGGCAAAAGAAAGTGAAATGATAACATTAGAAGAACAAATTCAAAAAGAATTTTTAAACATTCAACAAAAATGTAATGAAAATTTACAAGATAAATACAAAGTACAACACATAGAAAGATTAATAGATCAACAAAAAATATTAAATATATCATATATTATAATAAAAAAATTAGATATTAAAGAAGAATTTTATAATCAATATAAAATAAAAGAATCTTTAAATAATTATGAAAATTTAAATAAATTATCAAAAAATGGAAAATTAAATTTTGCTTCTTTAAAATTATGTGGTCCAAATTTAATATTTAGATTAACAAGTGATTCTTTATTTAAAGAAATAAAAGAAAAATGTTGTCAAATTTGGAATCTTCCTCCAACTACATATTATTTATATGATGATTCATTTAATTCAATGGAAGTTTCATTAAATGAAAATATACAAAAATATTTTTCTTATTCTCAACCAAGTGATTCAACTTTACCAGAAGGATATGCAGTTTTTTATTTAATGGAAAAATTAAAAGAACAAAAGGGTTTATTAAATTGTCAAGAAAGATCAATTAATAAAAATGAATCTGGAGATAATAAAAATCAAGGTATTGGAATTGGTGTTGATTTACCAAATTGTATTAATAAATTAAAAGAAGGAAAAATATTAATTGGTATTAATAAATATCATTATGAAAATAAAAATATTAATGAAGATTTTGAAAATATTATAAAAGAACCTGAAAATAATATTTTATGTTTTTTAATTGTTTTAATATTAATTATTTTTTCTTTTATTGGTGTACAAGGAAAAAATAAAAGAATAAAAAATTGGAGTAAAATGAATATTATGAGTCATCATCTATTAACAAATAGACATAATAATTCACAAAATTCACAATCAATGTATGATTATTTAAATATTTTAACTAATTTTAATAAAGATATTGAATCTGAGAATTCAAGTTTGAAATATTTTGGTATAACACAATATAGATTTTTTAAAACAAAAGAAAAAGAATGTTTAGATGATTCAAATACAAAAAATATAGATATATTTAAAATATATTTTGAAATGACTAATTTAACTTGTTATTATACTGGATTTCATGGAAATGAAAAAGATAAAGATGATATTATAATAGGACAATTATATTATAGTGATAAATTAGATATTAAACATACTTATCATACTTATAATGGTTTTTTTGATAAAAGTGGATTTGTTTTAAGATATAATCCTTTAAATGATACTGATGCAAAAAATATAAATGATATAATTAATCAAATAAAAAATAATTCTGGTTTATTAGGTGATAATATTCAAGGTATTGAATTAACTTTTAATTTATATGAACCTAATTTAGATATTTTTTCTGCTGTTTCTTTCTTAGTACAAAAATCGATTATTGGAAATCCTTCTATTAGTTATTTTGATGTTATTCCTTTTTTAAGTAATGTTTATGAAAATAAAAAAAGTATTAAAGCTTTAGATATTTTAAGAATTATACTTACTTTTGTTCTTTTATTGAATATTGTTATTAAAATTTTTCAAAAATTCAAAAAAAATACAGCAAATTCAATTTTACCAAAATTAATCATTATTATTAATGTTATTTTTCAAATTAAACATTTATTATTAATTTTTGCATTTTCATTTTTAGTAAAAGCATTTGATACATTTAAAAAATATAATATTGATTCTCAAAATTATAATGATAATCCATATTATATAGATTTTTATGATTATGCAATAAAACAAAAAGAAGGAAGATACTTTGAGCAAATTCATCTTGGTTTAATTACAATATATTTTTTAAAATATTCTCAATTAATACCAGTTATTTATACTATAATTGAATGTTTTAAAAAATCTGCTTTTGAATTTATTTTATTAGGAATTACTATAATTTGTTTACTTTTAGGAATGTCAACAACAACTTATTTTGTATATGGAAGTTATATTGAAGAATATTCAACTTATAAATTAAGTTTTATTACTAATTTAAAAATTATTTGTTTTATTGAAGATACTGATACTATTATTAAATTAAATGATTATTTTCAATCATTTACTATTATTTTATTATTATTTTATATTATTGTTCTTAGATTTGTGTTTTTAAATTTATTCTTTCCTGTTTTTACTGAATATTTAAGAATTGAAAGAGAACAAAATAAGTTTATTAAAGGAGAAAAAAATGCTTTTACTATTAAAGATAAAATTGGACAATTTTTCTGTGGTTGTTATAATATTGTTGGTAAGAAAAAAGAATTATTTAAACAAAATGAAGAAGAAAATAAAAAAACTGAGGACGAAATTGAATTAGATGATTTAATTGAAACTAAATAATTTCATTTATTTTTTTAAATTTTTTTATTCAATTTCAAAAATAATTATTTATTTAAATAAATTAATATATTAAATTCTTTATTTTTTAAGATATAAAATAAATGAGAGAGAAGTGGAGAAAGAAAAGAATGAGAAGATTAAAAAGAAGAAGAAGAAAGATGAGAGCAAAGAACAAATAATGTTTATTTTTTGAAAATATAATAAATATATTTAAAATTATTTGAAGTTAAACTTTAATTTTTCTTTTATTAATATTACTTTTTTATTTTTTAATTTTATAAATCTATATTCTAAATAATTCCATTTTCATTTTCTTAATAAAAGATTTTTAAACATGTTTAAAAGGAATAAAATTCAAAAATTTTATTTATTTTTAATTTTTTCAACCAAACAAGTTATATCTTTAAAAATTCAAAGTAATTATATATTAATTAAAAACTAAATTAAAAGTTATTTAATAAAAATTATTATTTAAAAATTTAATAATTAAAAAAATAAAAAATTAATAAAATGAGAAATATAAATGAAATTGTAGAAGAAGATGAAGAAGAAAATTTATCACCTTTTAAATTAGCAGAAGAAGTCAAAGAATCTAAAAAAATATCAAGTTTTTCAATATATGAAGAACAAAAAAATAATTTAGAAAAACAAATAAAATTTTTAAAAAAATCAAATAAAAATATAATAACATTAATAAAAGGAAAAACTGAATTATCCTCAAATCCTTTTTTCCAATATCGATTAGAGAAAAATTCAATTAATTTATTTTTAATAAATATATATAAAAAGATAAGAACAAATGATATAATATCAATAACAAATAATTTGATATCAAATAATGAATTATTAATAAAAAAATTATCAGAATCAAAAAAAAATGAATCAACATTAGAAAAAGAAATAAATTGGGTTGCTCAAGAAAAAATAGATGCAATAATAGAAAAAGAAAGATTATCAGATGCAAATGAAATTTTAGATGCTACAATTATGATGAATAATAATCCAAATCAAACAGAAAGATTAAACCCTTTTAATTTAAGTATGTGTGTAACTAATAATTTAAATCAAAATGATTTATTAACGAATAGAAATATAATTATTAGTAATAATCCATTTTTAAATAATAAAAAATTAAGTGATTTAAAAGAACAATATTTTAAAATGTGTAATGCAATTGAAAAAGTTAAAAATAAATTACCTGAAATTAAAAAAAAAATATTTAATATGAATAATTATAATAATAATCTTAAACAACAAATTAAACAAAAAAAAATGATATATGAACAATTAAATAATGAGATAGAAAGTTTAAAAGAAGAAGTTGAAAAATATAAAAAAAATAATCCTCAAAATAATTTTCAAAATTCAAATAATTCAAATAATAATAGACAAAGTTTAGTAGGTAAATTTTTTAAAGGTTTATTTGGTTAAATTAAGTTATTAAAATAATAAAATAATATAATTTAAAAAATATATAAATTATATTTTTTCATATAAAAAATAATAAATACAATACTATTAAGTTTTTTAATTTTTTTTATTTTATTTTTTATTCTCTTCAGAATAAAATTGATTAATAATTAATTGCATTAACTTTGAAGGTTTTTTTGGTTTTGGTTTTTTTTCTTTTTGATATTTCCAAGAATTTTCAATCATTTTTTTATTCATTCTATTATTTATTTGTGTAATTTGAACCATTCTAGGAAGACCTAATAAAGAACCTTTTTGTAATCCATTACAAAAATCACCTGTTATTATTTTTTCTGGCCAAAAATCTTTTGAAAAATAATTTTTTTTCTTTGTTATTTTCATTTTGGATTTTTCTGTTGAAAATTTATTTTTCGTTTTTATATTTTTTTTATTTGATTTATTATTTACTTGATTATTATTTATTTCATCTTTATTTTCTGTATTATTTAATTCATTTGAAAAACTTGTTTGAACATCAATTGAAGTCATTTTAATATTTTTTTTATACTTTTTTAAAAAATAATAAATGAAAGCTTTATAAAAAAATTTAATAAAAAAATAAAAAATTTTTTTTTTCGTTTTGTTTTTTTTATTATCAATGTTTATATATATATTTATATATCATTACTACAATTAAATATATTATATATATAATACTATCAATATGAATTAAAGCTATCTTTTCCATGTGATTAATAACTAATATTTTACTCTTGAAACAAGAATTTTTTCATATCATTAATGATAAAATTATATATATATTTATTCAATAAAATATTTTTTTCTTTTTTTTGTAATTTTATGAATAAATGGAGATTTTTGTAATTCAATAAATATTTTAAGATTTTGTCCAAAATTAATTAATTTAATCTTATTTACTATATTAATTTCATGATTAACCCATTCATTATCAATTAATTCTTTAATATTTGGTCTTTTTTTAGGACAAATATTTATTAAATTACTAACCAAATCCTTTAACATAATAGAATAATTATATTTACATAAATTTGAAAGACCACTTTCAATAAAATCTTCAATATCTTTTTTTTTTGCTTTAATTATTTTTCCTTTTTCATCTTTAACATCTTTAATTAAATCTTCTTTTGAAATCATTTGATATAAAATACAACCAAATGCAAAATGATCAACAGTAAAAGCTTCATTAGTAAGAATTTCTCTATTTTCATTATAAAATTCTGGTGACATATAATTATATGTTCCTTTAGGAAGAATAATATATTTTTGTTTATTTGTTATTTGTTTTGAAATTGAAAAATCAGATAATTTAACATTAAAATTATCTGCTAAAAGTAAATTTGAAGGTTTAATATCAAAATGAATTATTAAATTATTGTCTAAAAATTTAAAAACTTGAATAATTTGATAAGCAAAAAATTTTATTGTGTTTTCTGAAAAATTATTTAACCAAGGAAAATATTTTGTTTTATTTTTTATATCAAGAAAATTATAATTAATATAATTGTAAATAAATAAACTTAAATCACGAAATTTTGCTTTTTCCATAAATAAAATATTGTATTTTTTATTTTCATATATTATTTTATCTGATTTTAAACCCATTATTACATAATTTGATTTTAAAGTTAATGAATATTTTATTTCATCATTTATTTTTTGTTCAAAAGAATTCTGATTTTTTAATTTAAAAATTTTTAATGCAAAATTCATCTCATTGTTCATTAATATTTGATAAACTTCTCCAAAACTTCCTTCACCTAATTTTTTTACAAATTTCATTTTATATTTTCTTTGGAGAAGGTCTTTTATTCTAGGAGGGACTACTTCATTTAATAATTCAGAATTTAACATTTAATTATAGAATTTTTTATTTTGTTTTTAATATATTTTAAAATTGATTAAATAATTAATACTATTTTTCAAAATTTTATGAATTCCTTATTTCAAAATAACAAGTATATTTAGATATTATGATAGTTATTTAAGTTTTAAAAGTTAAAATCAATAATGTAAACTGATTATATTTTGTTTTAATTCTTTAATAAATGAAAAACTAATTATTTTTTCAATATTATAAAATGTAAAAAATTCATTTTTATTTTAAAAAAATAAAATTTATTTTTTTTTAAAATAATTATTGAAAAATATTTATAGTTAATAATATTTTTAAAATTTTAACTAACTATAAAGAGATTAATATTGGGAAGAAAAAAGGTAAATTTATTTTATATGTTTATCTTTAATATAAAATAACTTTTTTTTATCATTTTTAAAACAATTATTATCTTTAAATAAATAAAATAAATTAAATGGATTCTCCCAGAAAACATAAAAAAAAAAACAAGCATAATAAAAAAGGAGAAGACAAAGGAAAAGAAAAAAATGAAGATAAAATAGTAGAAAACTTATTGAAAATTCACAATTTTAAATATGATTCAATTTTAGGAAAAGGAGGATTTGGTAACGTATTTTCAATTTATGTAAATGATAATAATTTTGCATTTAAAGTAGTAAAACTTAATAAAAACGTTAAAGATAATGAAGATAAAACACATTTATCAAATACAATAAAATTAATTGAAACAGAATTTAGTTATGCAAAAATGTTAAGAAGTAAATATTGTATTAGAACTTTAAGTATATATAAAGATGAAAATGATAAATTATTCAAAAATTTAATTATTTATTCTGCAGTAATGGACAAAGCTTCATATTCAGATTTAAAATATTTCGTTTATTATTTTTATAAAGGAAATTTATTACATTTAAATAATAATCATAATTTCCCTTTTAATAAAAATATTAATATAATGATTATTAGATTTTTTGCTTATCAAATGATTCAAAGTTTAGATTTTTTATTTAGTCATAATTTATGTCATTGTGATTTTAAATCTGAAAATTTTTTAATTTGTTATGGTTTTAATTTGAAAATATCTGATTTTTCACTTATAAAAATTATTGAAAAAAATAAAAATGTTAAATTAACTTCTTCAACTTGGAATATAAGACCATTGGAATATTTTACTAAAAATAAAGAAGTTTCTTCTGAAGATGCAATTAAAATTGATATTTATGGATTTGGTTTAATTTTATATTATATGATTTTTCATGAACATCTTTTAAATAATTATGATAAAGATATATTAACTAAGAAAGAATTAAGTAGAGAAAATAAATACCAACATTTACAAGAGCAAATTATTGAAAAAAGACAAAAAATAAAAGATTCTAATATTGAAAAAGGTTTAAAAGATTTAATTTTATCATCAATTGAATTATTTCCTTCAAAAAGACCTAATGTAAAAGATTTATTAGAAAATAATTGGATTAATGAAGATATGGATATATTAAAACAAATTTATAATATTAATGATTATGAAGAAATTAAATTGTTTATTGAGTTTCAAAAATTTAAAAAAAATGATAATATAAAAAAAAGAAAAAGAAGAAAAAATAATTTTTATTATAATGATAATAAAAATAAAGTTTAACATAAATTGGATGGAGGATGGTATAAAAAGAATTTCAAAACATTTAAATAAAAAAACAAATGTAAATATATTAATTATATTATTAATTAAATATAAATTTAATAAAAAAATATATATTTTATAAATTAATATTTTAAATGAAAAATCCTTTTTTTATATTCATAATTTTATTATTGATTCAATATAGAATATGTGAAAGTTCAATAAGTAAATTTATATTAGAGATTCTTTCACGTGTTTTTCAATTAATAATAAATGAAAAAATAATTTCTATACAAAATATTTTAAATGAAATAGATTGTACAAAATCAATAATAAATTTAGAACAAAATGATTTTGTAAATACAACCTTTCATAATTCTGGAAAAAGTATAAGTGATATTGGAAATGAACGTGAATGCCAGAATAATTTTGCTTATTTCCAAGTTAGATTTCATTTAAAAGATTTATCAAAATTAAGTAATTTTGAAGATCTACCAGTTATGGAATTTTTAGAACAAAATTTTTTTTATGTTGGATTTTGTTTTCCTGAATTATGTAAAAATTTTTTTACACAAATTGTTGAAAAAGATATGTTATTTAGAAATTTTATTAAAGAAGAACTAAAAATTAATGAAATTTATATTCATTATCACAACACCGAATTTTCTTCTATTTTACAATTTATACCAACTATTTTTGCAATATTGATTTTACTTAAAATGATAGTTGGAATAATAAGATTAATAATTTTTCCAGATGGCTATGAAGCAGAATTTAATAAAAATTACAATGAAGCAATTATACTTAATGAAAATAAAAATAAAGAAAATACAAATATTTTACAAAATGATTTAAAAGAAAATATAATAAATGAAATAAATAATATTAATGGAAATAATAATAAAAATAATATTTCAATAAAAACTTTATTAAGTAAAAGTACTTCTGATGATTCATATAATCCTGAATTTGATAATGAAGGAAAATTTCCAATTAAATTAAAAACATTAAAATTAATTGATATGTTTGATAATATTCATAATTTAACAAGTCAATTTAATAGATATTATAATTCAAATAGAATAAATCAATTATCAACAATAAAATCAATAATAATGTATTTTTTAGTATTTAATCATATAATAAATGCTAATAAAGATTTACCAGGAAAAAATTTTTTAAATTCAGAATTTTATGAAAGTAATTTTTTTTTCTTTGTAAAATTATCTATTTATGCAACTACTTCTTGGATAATGATTGATGCTGCATTGTCTTCTTTTAAATTAATGAATTATATTAAAACTGAATTATTAATTAATTCTAAAACTCAAATTAGTGGATTAAGTTTATTTAAATTTTGGTTATTATCAGTTCCAAAAATTATTCTTTTTTTTTTTATTTATTATTTATTTCATATTAATGGAAAATATTTTGAAGATTATACTGGATCGAAAAGTATGTTTAATTTTTATACTGAATATGTTCAAAATAGATATTATTGTTATAGAGAACCTTCAATTATTTTTTCACCAAAATTTTTTTATATTGATTTTTTCAAAGAAAAAACTAAAGATATTTTAACTAAATATGAAATTCCTTCTCCTTTTTTTAATAATTGTTTTGGATTTGTTAATGTTTATGAAAACGAATTTTATCTTTTTATAATAATGATTATTTTATTTTATTTTTTAATAAAATATAGGAATAGAAGATTAGAAAAAATTATATTTTTTTCTTGTATAATTTATGTGATATTAATACCTATATTTAATTATATATTAATTACTCAATCTTTATTATATAAATATCCAAAAGATTATAAATTATCACATATATTAGGTGAAAATTATTCAATTAAATATCCTCATTTAACCATTTGTTATTATTTTTTTGGATTTATTATTGGAATTTGTTATTTTTATAATTATCATAATAAAGATAATCAAGATATGAATATTGATAAAGAAAAAATTAAAGATGTCAATAAAAAATTACCTTTTTATTTTTGTCAAAATATTGTAAATAAATTAAAAGATTTATCATCCAAATTAAAAGTTATTTTTTTTTGGATGATAATAATTTTTATTTTATTATTATGTTTTAGTTTCAAATTTATTCAAATTCTTTATAAAAATGAAGAAAAAAAATTATTATTTGAATTTAATAGTTTTTGTCTTTTTATTTTTCATTCAGAAAAATTTTTATTTGGAATTCTTTTCTTTTTCTTAAATTTAATTATAATAGTTTATCCTCAAGATTCATTAATTCAAGAAATTTTAACAATTAAAAATTTTGTTGTTCTTGAAAGAATTAGTTTTTGTTTTAATTGTGTTAGTCATACACTTATTTCTGTTATTTTTATTAGTTTTGTTCATCAATTTAAAATAAGTTATTTAAATACTTTTTTTATATCTATTGGTTTTTATTTGTTATTATTTCTTTTAAGTTTAATTTTAACTATTCTTATAGAATATCCAATTAGGATACTTTTTAAATGGATTATTAGGAATAAATTAGATGTTAAATCTTTTGAAAATAATTTAAATAAAATTTAGTTTTCACATTAAATATAATATTTTAAATAGAAATATATTAATTAATATATATTCAAAAAATAAATAAACAAAAAAACTTTAAATTTATTTTCAAAAAATTAAACAATTAAATAAAATATTTTTTAAATTTATTTATTGATTTATTAATTATATTTACTCAAATATTTTTTCAATATTATGATTGATAATCATTATTTTCTATATAATTACTTTGTTGATTATTATAATTTGAATTAGTCATTTCATAATTAGGCATATCATTATTATTATAATAATTTGAATCACCACTTCTCTGTAAATAATCTTGATTATTCATATTATTATAATTATTATTATCATAATTATTATTATTATTCATATTATCATTTGAATTATTATCATAATAATTATCATTATTATTAAAAGTATGAAAATTATTATTATTATTATAATTCATATTATTTCTTTGTCTTTGTTCTCTTTGATAATTTCTATTTACATCATTTTGAGTTTTCATTGCTTTATAATTCATTCTATCATTAAGAACTTGAGGTCTAATTTTTGATTCAACATAAGATAAATTTCTATTATTTTCTCTATTTTTTACTTTTATTTCATCAATTGAAGTATAATAAGGTCTTTTTGGATGAAATTTAGTAATATTTCTTTCAATTTCTTTTATATCTGGAATAAAAACTTCTGTTCTTGCTGTAGTAAAATTCTTTCCAGTTTTATTAATTGATTTATTTGAATTATATGATTGAGTATAATGTGAATCTTCTTCATATTCTTCTTCTTCATTTTCTTCTTCTTCATTTTGATAATATTGTTTTTTTTTTGGTTTATAATTTCTTAATTCATATAAAATATTTTCAAAATCATTTCGAGAAAATTTTAATGTATTAAATGAGTTTTTTAAATTTAAAATACCTATTTCAAATACATTTGGTATTACTTCATTCCATACTTTAGTTGGGTATATACTTAAAAATTCTCTTGCTGGTCTTCTTTCAAATATTTTATTTAAATCTATACTTCTTTCCATTTTTTTTATATTATATTTTTTATTAAATTAATATTCTTTTTTATTATATATATTAAAATATTAAATATTTAAAATATTCAAATAAATAATATTATTATTCTTTTATATATATGAAATTAATACTCATATAAATTGCTTTATATATTTATCCAGTAAAATAAAATTTCATATATATTTTTAATCTAATAAATTAAGCATTAGATGTTACATTTTTTTTTCATTTTAATAATATTTTTATTAATAAATTTTTAAAAAACCCTACTTGAATCAAGTATTTATATATTTATAAAAAATAAACAAAAACATCTAAATAAAGCATTTAAAAAATAAAACAATCTTTTTGTATTTTCTCCTTAGATTTAATTTCTCCTTTAGTAAGAGATAAAGTATTTTTTTCATTTTTTTCATTAATATTACAATCAGTATTATTATAATTAATTATTTCAATATAATTTTTATTATTTCCATTCATACTTTTATTTCTAATATGCAAATTTTTTTTTTCTTTGTTTATATTATCTTTATTAACATTATTATTATGCTCTTTTACACAAAATCTTTTACTTCTAGTTCTAGTCATATCTTTAACACTTTGATAATTAAATCCAGAACTTTTTGGAGGTATTACTAAAGCATTTTCAAGCATAATTCCTTCTTGAAAATCAGTATCTTCAATTAATTTTCTTTTAATTGTTTTTTCTTTTGATTTATTTTTGTTATTATTATTTTCATTTTCATATGTTTTTAATATATTTAATTCATCTTTTTTTGTATTTACGGTTAATTCATTTTCACTTGAATAATATGAATCGATTAAACTATTATTTGAATATTTTTCTTGTTCAATAGTTTCTGTATTCTTTTCTTCTTCTTGTTCTACTATATTTTGTAAAGAATATTTTATATCATCTAATGATGTTTTCATATAAAAAAATGCCATTTCATAATTTTTTATTCTTAATTCACTTGATTTTTGAATATCATCTATTATATTATTTTTTTGAGATTCTGATAAAGGAATGTAATTATTCATATTTATATTATTGTCTATTAATTTTTTTATTTCTTCAATTGGCTTTTTAGTTTCTTTTAAACTGTTTTCAAATTGCATTTGAATATCTGAAATTATATTTAATGTTTCAGTTAAATTAAATTTTTTTATTGAAAATAAAACATTTTCATTATTATTATTATCAGTTGTTAATTGTTTATTATTACTTTTAATAATATTATTATTGTTTTGTTTATTTTTGATATTTTCTTCTGTATTTAAATTAGATTTATTTTCTTTATTAATTTGTTTAAGAATATTATTTGATCTACTTTTAAATTGAGAATTATTGTTTTTATTTTTTTCAGTTTTATCATTTTTTTCATTATCCTTTTTATTTATTGTTATATTTTTCAAACTTTTTTTAGAATTTTTTTTTGAAGTTTTTTTTGAATTATTATTAGAAATATTTTTTCTATTACTTTTAGAATTATTTTTGGTATTACTTTTAGAATTATTTTTTGAAGAATTTTTATTTTCACTTTTTGAATTCTCTTTTAATGAATCTTTTATTACATTTGTTTTAATTTGAAAAGAATCAGACCTTTTATGAATTATATTTTCTTTATTTTTTAATACATTAAAATTAACATTTTTATTTTCTTTTTCTTTATCTTTTTTTTTATTACTTGTATTAGATGTTTTACCTGAAACTGTAATAGTTTTAAAATCTGATTTTGGTTCATTATTAATAAATGTTTTACTTATTTTTTTTAAATTATCTCTTATTTTATTATCTTTAAATTCATCTTTATTTTTATCTTTAAATTCAATTTTTTTTTTTGGCTCATTTTTCTTTTGACTTTTAGTTTTTTCCATTTTTATGGAAATTAAATTATATAATAAATAAATAAATAAATGTTAAATAAATAAATATAAAAAAAAATAAAAATAAATTTAATATCATTTAAAAGACAAATTTAAAAAAAAATCAAAATAAAAAACTCTTGAAAAAATTTTAAAAAATTTTAATTATTAAATATATAATTAATTAAATATTTAGATATAAAAATTCTTGAATTTTTTGAATATTCAAATAAAGTATATAAATTAATAATTGAATTTAAAGGTTTAATTCCATTTTGTCTTCTATGCCATTCAATTTCAAATTTTGTATCTCCTATATTTTCATCAAATTTAACACTTATTACTTTTAAAGGATAATCTTCATCTAATCTTCCTATAATTTTTTTATTTTTAATTAAATTTTTATTTCCTAAACTTTTCTTTATTTTCTTTTTTTTTTGTATTT
>JAEEGL013976198.1_pt1 | contig 14681 bp, 12 predicted proteins | sample 9134231 | NCBI WGS metagenome assembly JAEEGL01 (sample SAMN16246548, study PRJNA631951) | gut metagenome | biome: gut microbiome; feature: rumen; material: fiber-attached | host: Bos | place: Iran: Karaj | collected 2018-10 | reverse complement strand
GGATAAAAATATCTGATTGTCAAAGCGGTATGGGAAGGTGAAATGAAGTTTGCGTTGGGTGTGATCGCTGATGAATTGCGGCAGTTTGGCCATTGACATGGTTTCGGAGACTCCCACACGGTTGGCCAGGTCGTTTACGGCAGGTTGTTCTCCCACCCAGATAATATCATCAATTTCGTAATCATCGCCGAAAAGAATGGTTCGCTGATTGTCAATATCGATGATGGCAGCCATATTGGGCAAAGTCAAACCGAAGTAGTAGATGAAATTGCTGTCCTGGCGGAATTTGTAACAGTTGGCCGGATAGTTCATGGGTGATTCATTGTTGCCCAAAAATAAAATAAGTCCGGAGCCCACTTTTTGTGCTAATACATTCCGGCGATTGACATAAACTTGTTTATCAAATAAAGGATTCATAGGTTTTATATTTTTAATTTTGTTCTTTTTCTTGTTGGATAAAGCCCTGTGCTTTCAGTTCAATTTGGCAGTTGTCGTTGGATATGAGGTAGCGTCCTCCGTTTTTTTCGCCCATATAGCCGATGACAGAGATGTTTTCAATATTTTTAATTTTCTCATAGTCATCTTGTTTGATGGTGAAGAGCAGTTCATAATCTTCGCCGCCGTGGAGGGCGACAGTGGTAGCGACAATTTTCAAACTTCGGAGTGTGTCGAAAGTGAGTTGGTCGATGGGGGTTTTATTTTCAAAGATGGTGCACCCCAGATCGTTGGCGTTGCAGATATGGAAAAGCGCGTTCGCCAAACCGTCGCTCACTACAGTCATGGCGGTAGGCACAATGTTGTTTTTATGAAGCGCTTGCACGATATCCAAGCGAGGTTCGGGTTTGAGTTGCCGTTCCAAAAGGTATTCGTACCCTTCAAAGTCGGGTTGGCTGTGTTGGGTGGCTTCAAAAATTCTTTTTTCTCTTTGCAAAAGCAGCAGTCCGGTGTAGGCGGCGCCGAAGTCGCCCGAAACACAAATCAATTCGTTTTCTTTGCATCCCGTGCGTTTGGCAAGGGTTTCGGCATCTGCTTCGCCAACGGCTGCCATGGAAATACATAATCCTGTAACAGAAGATGTTACATCGATTCCAATCAGATCTATTTGGTAATACTGGCAGCAGGCACGGATTCCTGTCATTAGTTCATCTACTGCTTCGATGGAAAAGCGATTGGAAACGGCAAGATTGACAGTGAGCTGTTTGGGAATGGCATTCATTCCCAAAATGTCGGAGATGGTAATCCCCACACATTTGTATCCCAAATGTTTGAGAGGAAAGTAGGATAGGTCGAAGTGAATGTTTTCCAAAAACTGTTTGGAAGCGACTACCGCCTTATGTGTTCCGAAAGTTATTACGCCTGCGTCGTCGCCTACGGCCACTTCTGTATTGGTATGGTGAATTTTGAAATTTTCTTTTAATCTATTGATTAGGTTGAATTTACCTAATTGCTCTATCTCATTTCTCTTTGTCTGCTCTTCCATAAATTGAATGATACCGCTTTTTTACATTAATAAACGGCAAAAATAGTAATTTTTTTACCTCAAACCACATATTTCCATAAAACTCCATTTTATTCCATTTTACTCCTAAAAAATCACTCCATTTTATTCCAAAATAGCTAAATCTGTCATTATTAATATAATATTTGAAATACAATATTTTATTATAACTATTAAATTATCAATAATTTAATGTTTATAACTATTTGCTTTGAAATAAGTTTATTCCATTTTATTCCACACTATAAATCAAATAGTTAAGTGTATTTTTAAACATTTTTTTTATAAAAAGTATCATTTTTTGGAAAACATATTGAAAAATAATTTATTTTTGCATGGTTTTTAAGTTTTATACAAAATGGCAGGTTTCAAATATCGTTGGTTTGAAGTTACCCTTGAAAAATATGGGCGCTTGAAGTTGCCTGCTGCTTTGTTGAAGGAACTGAACGAAGAAGATCGTCAAACGTTTTGGGCTACAGTGGGTTTTGGAAAGCACATTATGTTGTGGACACAAAGTGCTTATCAGGCGCAATCTGATTTTTTGGATACTTTGGATAGGAATTTGTTGGAGGTGAAACGCTACCGTAATATTTTGTTGCGCCAAAGCGCTTACTTGGAAAGCGATTCCCAGAATAGAATTGTTTTGCCCAAATCACTTTTGGAAAAATACAACATAGGGAGAGAGGTGGTGCTGGTATTGGATCACGGGCAGATTGAAATATGGAATGTGAATGATTTTAATGCGGCTTGTGATGAAGTGTCGCCGGAAGATTATGCAGCTATGAATGCGGAAATGCATTCTGGTAAATATAATATAGTAAGGAAGGAGGGAAATGATGTATCATAATCCCGTGCTTCTTCATCCCTGTATTGATGGGTTAATAGGTTCTCCTTCGGGTACTTATGTGGATGTGACGTTCGGCGGTGGAGGGCACTCTTCCCTGATTCTCAAAACCTTATCTGACCATGGAAGATTGTTGGCTTTTGATCAGGACCCTGATGCAATGAAAAACCTTCCGGAAGACAGTCGTTTTCAATTTGTCCCATACAATTTCTGTTATCTCAAGAAATTTTTACAATACTATCAGGCTTATCCTGTGGATGGTATTCTGGCTGATTTGGGCGTTTCTTCCTATCAGTTTGATACGGCAGAACGGGGTTTTTCGCACCGCTTTGAAGGTCAGCTGGATATGCGAATGAATAAGGGCAAAGGACTTACTGCCTATCAAGTGATTAATGAATATCCTTTGCAAAGACTTGCGGAGGTGTTCTATCACTACGGAGAGTTGAGCAATGCGCGTGCGCTCGCCCATCAGATTGACAAGGCGCGTGCGACCGCTATTCAAACGACAACCGATTTGGTGAACGCCGTCGCCACTTTGCCCCCCAAGGGAAAAGAAAACAAGGTGCTTTCGCAAATTTTTCAAGCACTCCGTATAGAAGTGAACAATGAACTGCAAGTACTGCAGGATTTCTTAACGCAAACAGTGGATGCACTCAAGCCCGGCGGAAGACTGGTGGTGATGTCCTATCATTCTTTAGAAGACCGTTTGGTGAAAAATTTTATGAAATCCGGCCATTTCGACGGGAAAATTGAAAAGGATTTTTATGGGAATCCGCTAACCCCTTTTCGATTGATAACCCGTAAAGCCATGATCCCCGATGACGATGAAATTGCCCAAAATCCACGCGCTCGAAGTGCGAAGCTGCGGATAGCAGAAAAAAAATAACCCATTTCTCCACAAACCATTAACCCCCATGTACCAAAAAGAAATAAAAACAGCCCCAGAACATAAGCCGCGCAAATTCATCCGATTCCTGCGTGATGCCATTTCGGGTAAGCATTTGTTGCGTACGTGGAAAAAATGGTTGCCGTGGCTGCTCATTTTCAGTATTGTATCGCTGATTATCGTTTACAATGAATATAGTATCGATAAAAAGGAACGTAGAAATGCAGCTCTTCAGAAACAACACGACAGCATTGTGGTGGAACTTCGCAATGTGAATGAAATTATCTATACTGAAGATGAAACCCAATTGCGTAATGCAGCTCAAGAAAGGGGTTTTGTAGATATTCAGGAAAATGATTACTACATTATCAGGTCAGAAGAAAGGGGGGGAGAACATGAGTAGCGTTACACCAAAAAGAATTACCATTGTTTCATGGGGTATGTTTATTGCTATCCTGTTCTGCCTTGTGGGCGTGTTGCGTTTGGCTATCGGAAAGGCAGGAAAGTATAATGGCGATGACAATCTCTATAAGACCTACTCACTGGAGGAGTATGATTCGTTAGACCAAAGCGAGAAGTTGAACTGTATTGTGGAAAAAAACATATCTCCTCCACGGGGCGTGATTTATGATGATTGCGACCGCCCGTTGGTTTCAAATGTGCAGGTTTATCCATTGGGTATTGATGGAAAGAATTTCGACTTTTCTGAAAAATATTTCAAAAAAGGGGATGCTCATCTGGATACACTTATTCAGGATCTTGCCGTCAGCTTTTATAATCTTTTCCATGAACGCTATCCTCAAAAGAAATTAGATTTTTATAAAGAGAAGTTTGCGACTGCATTCAAAGAGAAGAAAAGAGTCCAACTCTTCAATGAAGAGCAGGTGCAGAAGGAGAAGCAGATGATTTTGGATAAGGATCTGAATATCATTGCGCAACTGCCTGTTTTCTGTGGGACAATCCAACCGGAGGACCGTGCCCGTTATGGCTTGGATGAAAAGGCTAAAATCAACTTTTCCTACATATTGGATAAAGGCAGCAGGAAAATTTTTGTGCGCGTGCACCCTTATGGTGAATTGTCGAAAAGAATTTTGGGTAGTGCCGTGAGCGGAAACGGGATTGATGGTAGTGAAAAATTCTCTCCCATTTTGGCAGGGAAAGCGGGTTTGCGCAAAACCTTGTTTGTGAACGGGATTTCTATTCCATTGGAATCGGAAGAAAGTCCGATGGATGGTGGCCATATTCACACTACTCTGAATATTGATATACAGAAGATTGTACATAATGAGCTGTTGAAGAAAACGGAAAAACTTCGCCCGAATTGGTCGTGCGCCATCGTCATGGAAACGGCTACGGGCGACATTAAGGCGATTTCAAACTTTGCTCCCCAGACCACCGTCGGCGACAGCGTTTATGTGGAGGTTAGAAATAATGCAATGGTGGCAGAAGCCGCCGAACCAGGCTCCACCTTCAAGTTGGCGTCGTTGCTGGCGTTTCTTGAACAAACCAACTGCGATACCTCCCGCCGCTATTCCATCAATGTGCATACTTTTGATGTGAAAGGCCGCCAATATCGTAAACAAGATAATGAAAAGGCAGCAGCCAAAGGGGAACAAACGGGAATCTCTCCCAAAGAAATCATCCAGCGCTCCTCCAATGTGGGCGTTTCCATGATGATACGTGATGCTTTCCCTAATGACTATCAGGGATATATCAGAAAATTAGATTCCCTGTACATCACTTTAGGATTCTCAGCCCAAATAGGGAAACTTCCCCCGTTGAATTTGAAATACAATACGAAGAATTTCCATGAACAATATGCAAGTTACTTCGGCGCGGGATTCTATATGCAACCGATGCAAACGTTGGTCTATTACAATGCGGTGGCTAACAATGGTAAAATGATGCAGCCTCGTTTTGTAAGTTATGCCCAAATAGGGAATACAAAAATTGAATATCCCCCTGTGGTGATTCGTGAGCAAATTGCTTCCCCGAAGGCTATTCGCATTGCCAAGGAGTATCTCCGTGCAGTGGTGGCTGAATATCCGGGCACCGCTCGCCGCTTCAATGACGAAAATCTTCCTTTTGCAGGTAAAACCGGAACCCGTGACATTTACGACCGAAGCGCCGGAAAGTACGACAAGAATAGAAACTCCATCTCCTTCTGTGGCTATTTCCCCGCGGACAATCCTCAATATACTTGTATCGTCTATATGTATAATGTGGTGGGTGGCAGTGATCAGGCGGTAGAGGTGTTTGCGAATATCGCAAAAAAGATCATGGCGACCTCTAAAAGTATTGACAAGACACAGAAAAATATTCCTGTTTATAAGCCGCTTCGTAAGGTGGATTATGAGAAAATCGCACGCAATTGGGGTGTGAAGATTTCTCAAGTATCGGGGAAATATGTGGTTGCATCTTCTGACCACCAATCTGTTGAACCTTATGAAATCAAGGTGGAAAACAAAATCCCCTACGTTGTGGGACTTAGTGCGGCGGATGCTATTTACGAATTGAAAAAGGCTGGTTTCAAGGTCTCGGTTTCGGGCTTTGGACTGGTGGTAAAACAAGAGTATTTTGCCAAACAGAATATGGTTGTACTGACCTTGCGGAGCGGATAGATTCATTCCTGTTGTTCAAATTCCCATTAACCCTTTACCCCATTATTAACCTTATTGATACGTGAAAAAATTAAATTGGCTTTTACAAAACATTGACTATTGCGAAGTCATCGGAAACAGTGAAATCGAAATTTCTGATATTGAGTTCGATTCCAGAAAAATTGGTTCTGTAGCGGAAGGCGTGTCCATGTATGTTGCACAGCGGGGGACACAAACCGATGGTCATCATTTTATAGAACAAGCAGTGCGTGCGGGTGCAGGGGCTGTGCTTTGTGAAGAACTTCCCGCCCAATGTAATCCGGAGGTCTGCTATGTGCGGGTGGCTGACAGTGCGCTTGCCTTAGGCCAGATTGCCTCTGCTTTTTACGATTTTCCGTCGCGTTCGCTGAAGTTGGTGGGCATTACAGGCACCAACGGGAAAACCACTACGGTTACTTTATTGCATCGTTTGTTCAATAATCTGGGGTATAAAGCCGGACTGCTCTCAACCATTGTCAATAAGATTGAAGAGAAAGAGGTGCCTGCTACCCATACGACGCCCGATGCGCTCGAACTCAACCAATTGTTGAGTCAGATGGTGGAAGCAGGTTGTCAATATTGTTTCATGGAGGTTAGTTCCCATGCTATTTGTCAGCATCGTATTGCCGGACTGACTTTTGCCGGCGGTATATTCAGCAATATTACCCACGACCATTTGGATTTTCATAAAACCTTTGCCAATTATATACAAGCGAAAAAAGCATTCTTTGACCAACTTCCGAAAGAGGCTTTTGCCTTAACCAATATTGATGATAAGAATGGAAGAGTGATGGTGCAAAACTGCGGTGCGCATATCTATACCTACTCTTTGCAAGATGGCGCCGATTTTAGAGGAAAAATCATAGAAAATGGGTTTGAAGGGTTGCATTTGGAAATCAATAGAATAGATGCCTATTTCCGTTTGTCAGGGAAATTTAATGCCTATAATTTGTTGGCAATTTACGCTTCGGCGGTGCTTTTGGGGGTGGATTCCCAAGAGGCTTTGATAAAAATGAGTGCACTGGGAACAGCACCGGGGCGTTTCCAAGTGGTTAGAAATGAGCAGGGAGGCGTGGCCATTATTGATTATGCACATACACCAGATGCGCTGAAGAATGTGCTGACTACGATAGAAAATATTACGTGTCAGGGAGAAGAAATCTTGACGGTAGTGGGTTGCGGAGGCAATAGAGACGCACTGAAACGGCCGGTGATGGCAGAAATCGCCTGCGCTCACAGTCACCGCGTGATTCTTACTTCTGATAACCCGCGATTGGAAGACCCTAATGAAATCCTGCGTCAAATGAAAGCAGGTGTTCCTGAAGAAAAAAAGCAAGATGTTTTGGTTATTGAAAATCGTCACGAAGCAATTAAAGTGGCTTGCATGCTCATGCAGAAAAACGGGGTGATTCTGATTGCCGGCAAAGGACATGAAACCTACCAAGACATTCAGGGAGTGAAACATCACTTCGATGATATGGAAGAAGTTAAGAAAAATTGGAATATAAAATAACAGATTATGTTGTACTATTTATTTGATTGGCTTGACAAATTGAATTTCCCCGGTGCGCAACTGTTTCATTACATCTCTTTCCGCGCCGCTTTCGCAATCATTTTATCCCTGTTTATTTCAATGATTGTGGGGAAAAGCCTTATTGGTTTATTGCGCAAAAGGCAAATAGGGGAGTCGATTCGCGACCTCGGATTAGCAGGACAGATGGAGAAAAAAGGGACTCCTACCATGGGCGGATTGATCATTATTGCCGCCATCCTCATCCCCGTGCTTTTGCTTAATAAATTAGACAATATTTATATATTGTTGATGCTCTTTACAACCGTTTGGTTAGGGGCACTCGGGTTTATTGATGATTATATTAAGGTAATTAAAAAGAATAAAGCTGGACTGCCCGGTAAGATGAAACTGGTGGGACAAATTATTTTGGGCATAGTGGTTGGTGCTGTGATGTATTTTCATCCTGATGCGGTGATCAAGGAATCGCATTTTCAAAACAGGAATATTGTAGCCACGGAAGATATTATCAAAATAGATTCTTTAAGTGAATCGGTGGTGGGATTGGATGAGGTGCCTGCCGTACATTCCACCAAGACAACCATTCCTTTCGTGAAAAACCATGAGTTTGATTATGGGTGTTTAACGCAGTGGTTGGGCGACGAGGACGGCAAGTGGTCATTTTTGTTCTACATCCCTATTGTCGTTTTCATTATCGCAGCAGTGTCGAACGGGGCCAACCTGACTGACGGCTTGGATGGACTGGCCGCAGGCACTTCTGCCACGATTGCAGTGGGAATAGCAGTCTTGGCCTACGTCTCGGGTAATGCACTTTTTGCAGACTATCTCAACATAATGTATATCCCCAATATCAGTGAACTTGTAATTTTCATTTCAGCACTTATTGGGGCATTGGTTGGTTTTTATTGGTGGAATTGTTATCCTGCGCAAGTATTTATGGGCGACACAGGCAGTTTGACTTTGGGTGGAATTATAGCGGTGTCGTGTATCATCATCCGTAAGGAGTTGCTGATTCCGCTCCTCTGCGGTATCTTTCTCATTCAAACCTTATCGGTCATTATTCAAGTGTCTTATTTCAAATATACCAAGAAAAAATATGGCGAAGGCCGTCGTATTCTTCTCATGTCCCCGTTGCATCACCATTATCAGAAAAAAGGAATGCACGAGGCAAAAATCGTTCAACGCTTTATTGTAATGAGCATTTTATTAGTCGTATTAACCGTAGTAACTTTAAAAATCAGATAGTTATGAAAAAAAATAACAGTATTAAAGGCGATTATGCTGTGGGATATGATATCAGTTCTCCAGTTATTCGTGATTTTCAAGGACTATTAGATAGTCGTAATCTTGGTTTGCAAAATATGGGGGCCAATTTCACCTCCCCAGAGCACAAGATGGAGTTTGTGAAAACTTTTAGAGGCATTGATTTTATCAATGATTCATCTTGTTGCAATGTCAATGGTATTTATCTGACCTTGTCAAATGTGCAACAAAAAATCACTTGGATCAGCGCTTTTTCCGATTGGAGTCAGTTGACAGATGAACTGTTGCAGTTGATGATCAGCAAAGTAAGCAATATTATTTTTTATAAAGAGCTTGATGCTCCTGCGAAGATTTTTTTGGATGCTTTGAATATTTATAACGAGTGTGCGCCAAACATTGAAACTGCGGTACGTGCGGCTTTTTATGCTACACATGCCAACCAGCCCATCGTTTTTTGTCCGGGCGTGGATGTGAATGGCGATTTCTTGAGTTATGCTGAGCGTGGAGATGCTTTTAAAGATGCCGTTGCCCAACTATAAAGATGATGAAACTTCCTTTTAGCAACAAACTGCGTTTCTATCATGCCATTTATGTGGTGGTAGCCCTATTGTGTGTATTTTCACTTTACGCAGCATTTAGTCTGTCAGGCTCTTTGTTGGCTCCGTTGGTTCAAATACTCATAGGGTGGGCAATCATTCTATCCGTTACACGTGTCCGTTACCAGATTTTGAACCAATTCTCAAGTTTGGGATTGTTGCTGGCCTTTATATTGTTAATATGTACCTTGCTGTTTGGGAAAGGCGGCGGCGGAAGAAGTTTGCGTATTCTGGGTATACAATTTCAATCCTTTTATATTGCCACTTTTCTAATCATACTTTATATATCTACCTTTTTAGCGATTAAGTGTGAAAAATTGAATCCGAAAGAGAAATATCTGCACAAAGAGGACACTCGTTTTGTTTTGATTATTATTCTTATCAGTGTCGGTATGATTGCTGTACGTAATATTTCAACAGCATTGTTGCTGACGTTGTCATCTGTGGGGGTCCTTTATGTGGCTGGAGCCGACTGGCGACAATTACTCAAGTTTGCATTACTAGGAGGATTGGCTTTGGGTATATACATAGGTATCGGAGAATTTAGAAAATCAGATCAGGAAAAGGATGCCACTGCTCAAAATGAGGTAAGTGTCAACGGTCGTGGTTCAACCGCGATGAATAGAATAAAGTATTGGTTGACAGGCGAAAGTGAAACTGTTGGTTATGGGAAACAGATGACCTTGGCAAAAGCGGCGGTAGCCCGTTCTTTTACGCGTCCTACAGGTCCTGGAAAGGGAATGATGAAAAAAAATATGGCGGAAGGAGACAACGATTTTATTTTCGCTTTAATATGTGAAGAACTTTCTATTGTGGCAGGGGTCGTCATCTTTGTCTTATACAGCATTCTTTTTTACCAGTCAATTCTCATTGCACGAAAAGCAAGAGGAAATCCGAAAAAAGGCACACAAGGCTATTTTATCAAGTTGTTTTCCACAGGTATCGGTTTGCTGATACTGGTGCAAGCGCTTATTCATATTGGTGCCAATGTGGGATTGATTCCCGCCACCGGTCAAACACTGCCGTTTATCAGTAGAGGTATCACCCCACTGATTATTACCAGTATTATGATTGGTATTTTGGTGAATATGGCCAAACAAGTAGATGAAAAAACCATTGACCCTGACGACGAATTGGAGGTCTGACTTCTCTTAACGCAGGTGAACATTCTGTCCTGTATGATTGTTTTTTTTCAAAAATATTTTGAAATGTTGAAAAAAATGATGCATTATTCAAAAAAAATGCAGAAATTTGCAGCGTTATTTGAGAATCATTAGTCAATTAAAAATCAATAATCTATGAAACATTTAAAACAATTTTTGTCCTTATTTGTATTAATCGTTGCTACCGTATGGTCTGCAAATGCAACGGATGTTTTGGGAAATCAAGATCCTAAAAAAGAAAAAAGAACGACGGATGCCCCTTTTGAACAAGTGATTGTGGAAGGCAATTTTATTGTGAACATTACTTACGCTATTCGTTGTGATATTGAAGTGGACGCGGAATCCAATCTCCATGAATATATTCTTACAGAAGCCAAAGGTAAAACGTTGAACGTGAAAGTTGCCAAAAAAGTGAAATTGGTGCCCAATATGCCAATGACGATTAACATCACGATGCCTTTAATCACTAAATTGCAATATGATGGAGAAGGGGAAGTATCACTGATGAGTGTGCCTACCTCCAAATTTGAAATCACATTGTCGGGTATTTGCAAATGCACTATGAACAATGTATCAACGACGGCAATGAAAGCCACATTCTCTAATAGTTGTACCGTTTTATGCAAAGATGTTATTGGCGGTGATACCAAAATGGTTTTCAATGACAAGTCAACCTGTATGTTGGATCATTTTACAGCAAGCAAATTCAACTTAACTGCAGCAACTATCAACCCTATAAAATTTGACGGGTTATCTGCAGAAACCTTAACTTTGACTTCTAATAGTACGGGTGCAATTGATTTTAAGGCTATGGCTTTGGCTAAAGAATTATCAGCTAAAGTTACCGATGCGAGTGTTATCACTGCAACAGGCACCGCCCCTAGTATCGTGATTGAATCTACGGGTTCTGGTAATATTGATGCCAGCGGCGTAAGCAACGAAAAAAGCAAAATTACCAATAATGGCTCTGCCACCATCAAAGTCTCTCCTACGGGAAGTCTTGATGTAGTGCTCGGTAAGACGGGTTCCGTTGAATATAAAAACAGACCTAAGATCAAATTGGAAAACAGCGGTTCAGGTCAGCTTATCAACAAGAATTTATAATAAATAATCCGAAGCTGATTAATCAAAAATTAATCAGCTTTTTTGTTTTAAATTGATGGTGAATGGCACTCTCTCAAAAACAGATTCTTAAGCAAACGCAGAAAATTGAATTAAGCAAAATCATGCTGATGAACTTAATTCAAACACCGAATGATGAAGAGTTGTACAATACGATAAAAAAAGAGGTGGATGAAAATCCGGCACTTGAAATTGTACATCATGAAGAACCTGAGGAATATGCGGAGATTGGATCTCATGACCCCATCTCAATAGATGATTTGAAAGAACAGGCCTCGGAGAGTAGCTATGACGGCAATGCCGATGATTGGGAACCGAACAGCTTCGATTTTATTCGTCGCGACCCTAATGAAACACATTATGAGCGTCCAGTGGTTACCACTTTTTCATTCAGGGAAAAACTGTTGATGCAATTAGGTGAACTCAATCTATCTGAAAAAGAACATCTTATCGCGGAATATTTGATAGGAAATTTGGAGGATTCGGGCTACCTCTTGCGTGAACTTGGAGCTATTGCAATGGATTTGCTGCTGCAATATAACCTCTCGGTTACGGAAAATGAGATTGAGAAGATCCTTACACAAGTTATTCAAAATATGGATCCATCAGGTACGGGTGCGAGAAATTTGCAGGAATGTATGCTCATACAACTCAAACAGCAATACCAAACACAGAAATCTGACGAACTCAAGATGGCTATAAATGTGGTTGAAAACCATTTCGACGACTTGACGAAAAAAAATTATAGCCGCATATTGAAAGAGGAAAAAATGGAATTGCCGGTATGGCGTAACGTTTTGGGCATTATTCAAAAATTAATACCCTATCCCGGAGAGAGCAGCGCAATGCCTCATTATGCTATTCCCGATTTTGCGATTACCATTGAAAATGGTGAACTCTGCCTGAATAAGATTAACGATTATCGGCCTCAATTGCGTATTAGCAAAGAATACGAAGATATGTATGCCCATTATCGGAAGAATAAAAATCAGGAGGTTTTAAAATTCATCAACGAAAATATAGAAAAGGCTAAGAGTTTTATCTCTGCGCTTCCTGAACGCGACAGAACGGTGTATATGATTGTGAATGAAATGATGAATATGCAACGCGACTTTTTTTTGTCCGGAGATCGCAAACAGTTGAAACCTATGGTGTTGAAAGATGTGGCTGAAAAAGTGAATATGGATGTCTCCACTATATCACGGGCCACTTCCCGCAGGTATGTTCAAACACCGTTTGGCATTCTTTTGCTTAAAGATATTTTTACTGAAGCTACGAACGAACAAGATGGCGTCTCTTCGGAAGTAATTAAGCAAGAAATAGTGGAATTGATTGAGAAAGAAGATAAAAAAGCACCCCTGACTGATGAAAAATTGGCCGCTTTATTGCTGAAGAAAGGTTATCAGATTTCTCGAAGAACGGTGGCGAAGTATCGGGAGCAATTAGGCATTTCGGCAACTTCTATGCGAAAAGAAAAATAATGAGTACAAATTGGTTAAGTAGGACAGCCCTCTTGATGGGAGAGGAGGGTGTGCAACATCTGCAAAAGATGCATGTGCTGGTGGTGGGTGTCGGCGGTGTCGGGGCTTATGCTGCCGAGCAATTATGCCGTGCGGGAGTGGGCGAAATGACGATAGTGGATGCGGATGTGGTTGAAGACAGCAATCGTAACCGTCAGTTGATAGCCCTCATAAATACCATCGGCGTACCAAAAGTAGAGGTGATGTCGGAAAGATTACGTCATATAAATCCGGAAATCAAACTACATCCTATTCAGGAGTTTATCCGCGACGAACGGACTGTTGAATTGTTGCAAGCAGCACCTTATGATTACGTAGTGGATGCCATTGATTCATTGTCGCCTAAGGTTTTTTTGATATATCATGCATTGCAACAAAATTTACGCCTTGTCTCTGCAATGGGGGCTGGAGGAAAATGGGATCCCACCCAAGTGCAAGTCGCTGATATTAAGAAAACATACCAATGCCGTTTAGCCCATGCAATTCGTAAGCGACTACATAAAATGGGGGTGGATTCAGGTTTTAAAGCTGTTTTTTCACCCGAACCTACAGTCAGAGAATCTGTCGTGATTGATGCCGACCCCACTGTGAATAAACTTTCCACTACGGGCACTATTTCCTATCTTCCGGCGGTATTTGGTTGCGTTGCGGCTTCTGTTGTTATTCGCGATTTGTTGGAAGGTTTTTGCTGATAGCTTTTTATCTTATCTATTTTTTTAAGACGTAAAGGAACAATTTCTGTCTGCTAAACTTCCTGACCTCGTCATTGGGACACCCAAGGATTCATACCGAACAATTTTTCTATGGCTTTGTGGCTTTTTATGATTATGGCTCTTGAGAATAGTTCGTCGTTCTTCCGCGGCAAAGCAAGCGTCAGGTACAACCGACCTATCAGCGTGCCGCAGTTTGCAGTACAGCACTACGTTCGTTTATGTGGGGTTGCTGAGAGTTCATTTCTTCGGAACGGAATTCCATGCCGCCGCCAAAATAGGGCCTTGGTGAAAAAAACGTCAAAAAAAATGATGGAATAAAGCGTTAAGAAGTTTACACTGTTTGAGCGCATTGAAATAAAGTGGTTCAATGCTGCAAGCAGATAATTAAAAACGATTTTGACTAAAAAGAATAGCGCGAGTTTTGTAAACTTTAGCTTTATGAAGTCATTTTTTAGTTTTTTTCATCACAGCCTTGACTTTTTCTTTTGCTTCTTTTCTTTTGTGTCAAGACAAAAGGAAAAGAAGAATGAATGAAAGCAGATGGTAGCGTTTGCCGAAACCACTTGTCTCAAGCCTATATTTTACAATTTATATGTAAATATCTTAATAACAGCATATTATTTGCAGTCGAAAAACTTTTGGCGGACAACAATAATATCTTATCTATTTTTTTGGGAAAAAACAAGGGGACAATTCTTTTTTCACCTGCGGATTTTGTATTCAGAAAACGGAAAACGTTCCGAAAAGTTTCCAAAAAGAGAGAGAGTGTGTGTATTTTTTTGAGAAAAAAGAGCTAAAAGGGGAAAGAAAAGCGGGAGTAATGGAGGCATAGGTTGGTGGTAAAGTGTTGTTAATGAATGAGATTTTAAAAAAGTGAAAAAAAGTTTTTGCTGGGGTGCGGAACGG
>JAEEGL010431775.1_pt1 | contig 14681 bp, 13 predicted proteins | sample 9134231 | NCBI WGS metagenome assembly JAEEGL01 (sample SAMN16246548, study PRJNA631951) | gut metagenome | biome: gut microbiome; feature: rumen; material: fiber-attached | host: Bos | place: Iran: Karaj | collected 2018-10 | reverse complement strand
TTCAATACACGCTTTAGTGCGACGCTAAAACGCCCTCCATGGCGTTGTACCGTCGCCCCGCCGACATCGTGTCGTCGGGGATGCTCTTAGCCAATCACGACGGCCTGCGGCCGTAATGTTTAGAGCCGCGCAAATACACATATCACGTATATAGCCAAGCATGAGGCTGAATTGTTACCTTAGTGGTGCCGTGCTATTTCGCTATCGCTCAATACGCCCGGCAAAACATGCTGGTTCTACGACTGCTGCCACATCTTTAGCGCATCCGGAAACGGTTCGAGTGCGCGGTCGAGGATGTTGTGAAGTGCAGCGATGGCAAGACCATAATTGGTAATAGGCACATTCTGGGCATTTGCCTGCTGGATGCGGGTGAGTACCTGACGTCTGTTCCACATACAGGCTCCGCAGTGAATAATCAGGCTGTAGGGCGAAAGATCGGCCGGAAAATCGCTGCCGCTGATTACATCGACGTGCAGATCCCGGGTTTGTCGGCCCAGCCAATTAGGAATCTTAACGCGACCGATATCGTCCTGAATCGGATGATGCGTGCAGGCTTCGGCGATGAGCACGCGATCGCCCGGTTTGAGCTGAGATATGGCGCGGGCACCGCGCACCATCGACGTGAGATCGCCTTTGAATCGCGCAAAGAGTACCGAAAACCCCGTCAACATGATGGATTTTGGTACTTGCGGATCGACTTCGCCAAACGCCTGGGAATCGGTAACGACGATGAATGGCGGCGTTTTGAATCGATCGAGCGTTTGGGCAACCTGGTGCGCCTGGCACAGCGTGCAGCTGCAATGAACATCGAGAATATCGCGAATTGTCTGGACCTGCGGCATGATCAGGCGGCCTTTGGGCGCTTCTTTATCGATGGGAATGACGAGTAAAGCGTGACCATCGGGTGGCAGCAAATCGCCGATAATCTGTGTGGAATCGAGGAAATCTGCGGGTGCCATGCGAATAATGGCCTGCTGCAGGTCTTCGATGGATGATGCATTTTGCGCAGAAACCAAGACTGTTTCGACGTTTCGTTGACGCAAGCCATCTGCAGTGGCGGTGTGATCGGTGATATCGGATTTGTTCAGGACCGCAATGAATGGGATTTTCCGCTGATTCAGTTCGGTTTCAATTTCTCGCTCGTAGCTGCCCCAATCACTGTCGGAAACGACGAGCGCGAGATCGCAGCGATTAAAAACGGCCTGTGTGCGTTCGATGCGCATGGCTCCGAGTGCGCCTTCGTCGTCGATGCCGGCGGTATCGATAAAGAGCACGGGACCCAGTGGCAGCAATTCCATCGGTTTTTCGACTGGATCGGTCGTCGTGCCTTTGAATTCCGAAACGATCGAAACGGTTTGATGCGTAATGGCGTTGAGAATGCTGGATTTTCCAACATTCCGGCGGCCGAAAATGGCAATATGGAGGCGAAGGCCTTTGGGTGTATTTTGCATAGATCTATCATAAAAAAGCTGTGTTGAACCACCGTGGAAATGGCCAACATAAAAATGCCTGTTGCTAAAAGCTTAGAGCTTAGAGCTTAGAGCTTAGAGTGGTCTCAGGAGCGCTCTAAGCTCCAAGCTCTGAGCTCTAAGCTGGCTGGTCTATAGTCAATTAGCAAAATATCCACACTCGTACAACAGAGCCTAAAGAAATGGCCCGCTGTATCGCGCAAATGCGCGATAGGCGGGTTTACGAGCCGTATCGCGCAAATGCGCGATAGGCGGGTTTACGAGCCGTATGCGCACCGCGCATAGGCGAGTAGAGACGTTCCGTGGAACGTCTCTTTACAAAAAAGCGTGGAACGTCTCTTTACAAAACCATTTATGGCGCGAGGCGAGCGCGGAAGATGCGGTTATCGTCGGTCTGATAGGAGATGTAGGCGGCATCGCGACTGAGGGATGCGCGCACGCGGATTTCGTGGTTGGGATTGGAGATATTGCGATAAGTGTGTGCATTGAGATCGACGAGAACGAGTTCGCCCGAAGTGATTTCGTGGCCGTTGTCGCGGGTATTGGCATAAACGAGGTAGCGGCCATCCGGCGAGAATGAAGGGGATGTACCGTGTGAACCGATGAATACGACGGCGTTTTGTTCGACATCAAAGACGTGAATGCCGGTGGTGAGGCCGCTGAATGCGACGAAGCGGTTATCGGGCGAAACGATAGGCGCGAAGTAGCGATCGGCACGGACATCCGAGATTGCCTGAAGCGTTTGATTGGCAGCGTTTTCGAGGATGATGACATCGTCGGCATCGTATGCGACCAATTTGGCGTCTTTGTGGAGTTTGCGCTGTTTCATTATGGGGGCATTTTGGGCAATATCGAAGTGCCTGTCTGCGCCGTTTTTCAGGAAAGGCGCGCTGTGTTCACGCACTGAAAATGCCTGATCGCTTTGCCAGGTGACATAGGAAGAAAGCTCAGTATCTGTAAGGATTTCGCTAACTTCGGGTGCATCGGCGGACCATTGCAGAATGTGGTGTGGCTCGCCGATATTTCCGCGTTTGAAGATGAGCACATTGGAACCATCGGGAGAAATCGCGGGAGACTCAAGGCCAGTGGCGATTTGCTGAGCTTCGGCGACAGGCGCATTCGCCAGATAGGAGATTTTCCAGAGCTTGTCGATTTGGAGTTTGACCATATCGCCGTCGATGGGTTTTGCAGGCTGAGCGATGGCAACGGTGGCCAGGAAAGCGGCAAGTACGAGAGAAATAGCGGTTAAAAAGCGTTTCATCGCGAACCTCCTTTAGCTTTGCGGCGGCGAATGCTCAGCGTTGCGAGCAGGCCGGAAGCGATAGCGAACAATGCAAATGGCGCATGATGTCGGGATTTTGGTTGTGCGCTGCAATCCTTGCTGGAATTGATGGTAACGGTGGGCAAAACGCCGACTTCGATATGTTCTGAAGCACCGGGGCTGGGAATTGGCGTGAGCGAGATGTGACAGACAGACGTTTCACCTTCGAAGACCTGGCATGATGCATTGCCGTCGTAGTATCCGTCGCTGCGCGCAACGACCTGATAGCTGCCAGTGGGAATGCCTTCGATTTGCCACATCTCATTTTCTTTGCCGGAATATTGGACAGAGGAATAGCCACTGACAGAAACAATGGCAGGAATCGTGAGAACGCTGATGCCTTCGTGTGTAACAGTTCCTTTAAGTGTGCCGCCATTTTCGTCGATTCCGAGCAGAGAAACATTGCATTTGGATGGCGCACCGGGGGTAACGGCACACGTTGCAATGCCCGTTTTAAAGCTAGTGGGATCGGCTGGAATGGCAGTAACGGTATAAGTACCGACAGGGAGTTCTGCACTCCATGCGCTGGATCCATCATAAGCAATATCGCTGCCGATTTGATTATGACTTTCGTCGCGAATCTGAATCGTTGCTGCGATTTGCTGATCATGGCTAAGGACGTGTCCATTCAGGCCGCCAGGATTGGGATCAAGGGTGATCATGCATTCTGAGAACACACCAGAAGAGACGCTGCAAGTTAAGGTTTTATCGGCATATCCATCGGCGCGACCAGTCACTTCGTAAGATCCCGGATCGAGCATGAACATCCATTTTCCAGCGCCGTGGTAGTTAAATGTCTGGCCGTTAGAAAGCAAAACGAGACCAGGGATGGTCTGGTTTGTGACGGCGCTTCTGATTTCACCGTTGAGATAACCTTTTCCTGTATTTCCGGAATTCTGTCCGAGTTTTTTGAGTGCGATATCACATGTTTTTGTTTCGTCGCGATGAACAGCGCATGAAACCGTATTTGTTTCATATCCGTTTACTTCGGCGATGAGCGTATAATCACCGGCGGGCACAGAGAACGAGAAAACACCGGTGCCCTCGAAAGCGACCTGCTGGGTATCAAGCGTGACGACGCCAGGCAACAGCTGCGCGTGATCATCGGCATCATAAATCACACCAGTGATGGTGCCGGGTTTTGGATCGAGCAGAATGGAACAATCGGATTCCTGATCAGAAAAAACGGTACAGGTAACGTCTTTAGGCATATATCCGGCAGCCGAACCGGAAATGGTGTAGCTGCCTGGTTTAAGCGAGAATGACCAATTTCCGGAGCCGTCATAATCGGCGGATTCCCCGTCTCTGACCTGAACTTTTGCAGCAATGAACTCGCCGCTGCTGCTGTCTTTGACGGAGCCTTTGGCCGTGCCATTGGTTGCGACAGCGTTTTCGGGAATGAGCGCAACCGAACACCACGAAATATTGTCGGCGACAACATCCGCACAATCATTACGGGTCGCCGTATTGTAACCGGCTTTGGAAGCTGTCAGCGAGAATTTGCCTACAGGCACATCTGAAATGGTCCACAGTGTACCATCTGTAGAGCTCGTCACGGATTTATCGCCAATTTTAACGGTGACGCCACTAAGCCATTCACCTTTGATGACGTTGAGATAGGTGCCCCCCATCACTTTTCCGGTCTGCGTTGCTGGCGGAGGCGTGACCGTGCCACTGCCGGAACCACCGCATTCAGCGCTTTCACTGCCAGCCCATTGCTGTGTTAAAGCTTTGCAATGCGCCTGAGCAGCAGTTAGCCTGTGTGCTTCGCTTTTGAGGTATGTGGCATCGTTTGAGCAATTGACGATGAACCCCAATTCTGAAAGCGTTGAAGGCATATTGGTATGCTTGGTGACGTAGAGACTATTGGTTTTGACGCCCCTGTTTTTGAGCGGCCAAACCTTTTGCATCTGCGCCAGGATGTTGGAAGCCTGAGTATAGCCTTTGGTGCCGGTCGCATAAGCAAATGTCTCGGTACCGGTCGCGGATGCATCTGTAGCGGAATTGGTATGGATGCTTGCGAATGTATCGACGCCTTTGCCATTGGCGTATTCAACGCGAGCGGCCAACGACACGGTTTCGTCCGTTGATCGCGTCATGTAGACGGTATGCCCAGCGCTTTGAAGCAAATCCCGCAATTTGAGTGCAACACCAAGATTGATCTCGGCTTCCTGAAGTGAGCATCCAAGCGCACCAGGATCGGTACCGCCGTGGCCGGGATCGATGCAAATGCTGAATGCATGTGCATTTCCGGCGATTCCCAGGCTGATTCCGGCAGCCATAAGACAGATGAGAAATTGAGTTTTTCGCATACAGACCTCCGAAAGGAACAACACGCACGCAGTTTATCTATTTTAAAAAACAGCGTCAATTGATCTGCAAGGACATCTTAATCGTAACGCAACAGTTCAGCACCATACTTTTTTTTGACGGCTTTCGCCGTAAGCACTTTATTTTGCGCGCCTACGCGCCGCAGGCGGCAAGGGGCGTTGTGTGCGCGAACGCCCCTTGCATCCCCGCGCGCCCGGGGGCCCGCCCCCGGTCCCCGGTGGGTTCAACTCATGCTTTAGTGCGACGCTAAAACGCCCTCCATGGCGTTGTACCGTCGCCCCGCCGACATCGTGTCGTCGGGGAAGCGATTAGCCAATCACGACGGCCTGCGGCCGTAATGTTTAGAACCACGCAAATGTGCACATCACGTAAAAAGTCAACTATAGGACTACTATATGGCTAATGTAACATCGTAACGTCTCAGCCAGGGTTCTCCCTCGGCTGAGCAATGACAATTCTCCGGGTAACCCCAAAAGTTGCCAGATTGTCATATTTCAATAGTCTGATACAGCCGAATACGACTGGCGTATTTGGTGGCTATTGGAAAAGACCATGAGAAGAGTGAAACGACATATTCGACGGATGGCGGCTTTAATGGCTGGATTATGCGGACTGTCGCTGTTTGCAGCGACAACATTTGCCGATCCAGGATCGCGAAATACGCGGCTCGAAGCACAGCGAGAAACGAGTTCCAGTGCAGGAACTGCCGTAAAGCAGCCGATGCCAGTGCTGCCGAATACCGCCGCAACTGCGAAAGATACAGAATCCCAGGCTACGCCTCAAAAGCCTGCGCCCATGGATGCAGAGGTGCCCTTTTTACCCGGAGAAATCAAAACGATTGTGATAGATCCTGGGCATGGTGGTACAAATGCCGGGGCCATTGGTGTGGCTAAGATTTACGAGAAAACGCTCACGCTGCAGGTGGCGATGATCGTCGCCGATCGCCTGCGAGCGAAGATGCCGGATGTCAATATCGTGCTGACCAGACAACGCGATGACGCTTTATCACTGACCGAGCGCATTCAAATCGCCAACCAGCTGAATGCAGATTTGTTTGTGAGCCTGCATTTTAACAGCTCGATGAATCCGGAAGCCATCGGATACGAAAGTTTCTGGGCGGGTGATTACTGGATCGCCGATATGGAAAAAAATGGCGAAATCATTGATGATGAGACACGAAATGCACGTACGATAACGGCAAAGCTTGGGGAGCGCATGGCCAAATGCTTTAATCATGCGATGCATAGACGGTTTGATGTGCTTGATCGCGGTGTAAAGCCTGGTGATTACACCGTTCTCACGCGAGCCAAGGTGCCATCGGTGGTGCTGGAGCTTGCATTTTTATCCCATGCACAGGAAGGACTGGCGGTTATCTCACAGTCTGTGCGTTCAAAACTTGCCGACGCGGTGGTCGATGCCGTTGTGAAATATGGGAATGTCGAGTATATTCCATAGCGCACGCGAATGCGTTTGATATTATCGTCGGGCGTATGGCGCAGCCATAGACCGACGCCATGCCGTATGGACGCGCAGCGGACATAGGCAGGGTCAAAACCAAACAAAGGAAACGATATGGCTTCTACAATTGACGAAATTTCGATTGATTATACGGACGAAAATGGTCAGCAAATCATCCGGCAGCTAGACAAAAAAGTGCTGTCAAAAGGTGCCTGGACGACCATTATGTTTTTGTTTTCCGAGTGGGATCGCCGCAAGAATCAATGGGGAGCGCCCAAAGCCCGCATCGACAGATTCCAGAAAAAGAACGGCGAATACCGGTCGCAGTCGAAGTTTAAGTTTACGTCGGCCAAACAGGCACGCCAGATTATCGAAGTGCTGCAGGAGTGGCTGAATTCGGGCGAATTTGACGGTGATGAAGAGGAATCGTAAAAAACGCTTGAAAGTCTGTGAATTCTGCATACATTGGCGCACATGCGTCCCGTGAGACGCCGAATTCGTTTTTTCCGGAAAGAGCCCGGATTGTGGAGAGTCGAAATGTCATTTTTTGATGCACTGCGCAGATTTTTTAGTCCGACCCCCGAAGAAAAGGCCGACAAATTAACCCGTCGAATTACGAATATGTATGGGCAAACGGACGAGCGGCGATATGCATTGACCCAGCTGCACAGCATGGAACCGGAGCTGGCGGCACCGCGACTGATTTCACGCTTTACCTGTCAGTGCGAGAACAACACGGTAGATTCGGAAGAAAAGGAATATACCAAGAATTTGCTCGTAGCGATTGGCGAACCAGCCATCGAGCCGCTTGAAGCATTTCTGCGCGCCAATGATAAGGATTTTAGCTGGCCATTCCGCACGCTGGCAGAGATATTGCCGCACGGCGATATGGTCGATTTTATCGTCGAGCTGCTCGATTCGATTGGGCCAGAATATGTGCGCGATCCCGAGCGCAAGGAACAACTGATTCTGATCGTCAAATCTTATGACGAAGAGCGCATTAAGATTGCCGTACTGCCGTATCTGGCCGACGATAACGAAACGATTCGCTTTGTGGCCGCCGATACCGTGATTGCTCATGCGCATCCCAAGGGAATTGAGGCGCTGAGTGCCAGGCTCGCGACCGAAAGCAGTCAGCGCGTTTTGACGTTGATCGCAGGCGCATTTCGTGACAAAGAATGGATCGTTTCGGAAGCCGATCGCGAAGCCGTTTCGGCAAACCTGCCGACGAGTTTCCGGCTCAATCCGAAAGGACAGATTCTATAGATATTTCCTGGCATTCCGGCATGAAAAGACATCTATTTTACATCATCCTGACCGTGCTCATCGCATTGTTCACAGCCTGTGGAACGACGCAAAAGACGGTGTTTACCGGTGAACCAAACAGCGAGGCAGAAGCTGCATACCGACGGGCCGTTCAAACGATGGAAGGCGGATCGTATGATGATGCGGTCAAGTCGTTTCATGCCATCAAGCTCAAGTATCCTTATGCCACGCGTTGGGCAACGCTTTGCGATTTGCGCATTGCCGATGCATTTCGGTATAATGGCGAATATGCGCAGGCTGCGGCATCCTATCAGGCGTTTATCCGCACCTATCCGGCACATGCCGACATCGCATACGCCATGTATCAGGCCGCAAACTGTTACTATGAAATGATGCCGAGCAGTTTCTTTATTCTGCCCGATCCATGGCAGCGAGATCGCGCAACGACACAACAGGCGCGTTCCGCATTTGAGCTTTATCTCAAGCGATTTCCGAACGACGAAAACGCATCGACAGCCCGTGAACAACACGCCGAAGTTTTGCGTCGGCTCTCGAATCACGAGCTTTATGTTGCCGAATATAATTTCAAACACAAGGCATATCAGGGCAGCGTCAACCGGCTCGTCGATCTCATCGCCGCCTATCCCAACGCGGAAATTACGCCCAAAGCGCATATACTGCTTGCCCACAGCTATATTAAGCTCAATGATCCGGTAGCGGCCAAAAGGACGCTGAACCAGCTCATCGAAAAATATCCCGATTCTGAATACATTGAAGAAGCCCGGCGCTGGCTCGCAGCCAACCCCGAGGTTCCCTAGCATTTTGGAGGTTTTATGGCTAACGAACTCGCAAGACGTGGTTCTGTGATTAAGGTAGGTGCAATTGCGTGCCTGGGCGGCAGCATTCTCAGCTTTGTATTTGTCAGTTGGATACTCGGCGTTATCCTGCTCGGCGGCGCTGGTTACCTTGGCTGGCAGCTGATTAAAAATTACGCCGAACGCGGCAAACGTTTTTAAACGATTGCACAGAGACGTTCCACGGAACGTCTCTACTCGCCTATGCGCTGCGCGCATACGGCTCGCGGCCCGGTCTATTGGCTTTGCCAATACGCCCGGGCTTTTTTTATGTCAGCACTATCGTTGTCACAGCCGTTAAAAATGCAAACCTCGCATTATTGTAATTTGCTCAGATTTTTTTATAATAAAAAATGAACCCGATGTGGGTGATCGACCCCCCTTAATTTGGAGACTAATATGCATAAGATAATGATGGCGATGGCCGCTGTATCGGCTTGTGGTCTTTTAATGGTTGGCTGCGGATCGTCCAACCAGGCTCAGCCTCAGACGGCAGCAGATGTTCAGCCAAGTGAACCCCAGGTGGATTGTGATGCATTTATGCAGCAATTAGCCGAAGGCTGCTTCTCAGTTACAGTATTTGAAGAAGACGGCGTTACTCCAGTGCATATACTTGACGAAGCCGGCAACGATTTGGGCGAAGTCGATCAACAGTGGGCCGCAAGCTATTGTGAATGCTATGCGCAGCTGGCATTTCAGACATTTGGCTGCAGCGGCGTTTTAAAGCACGAAGAGCTCGATGATGCGGCTTATGCCACAACATACGAACCGATCGTTGCGACCTGTTCCAGTGATATGGCACCGGCCGAAGAAGCCGCAGTCTCCAGCGATAGTGAACAGCCGGCCGAAGCCGCCGCGCCAGCCGATGCAGCTGATGCGCCAGCCACTGCACCTGCCGAATAGTCATCCGTTCCGGAGCATATCATTGGCAACGCAACAAAGAATCCTTGATGCGCTCATACAAGAAGTGCCGGAAAATGCCGAAATTGTTGATGTTTCTGTCGGCATTTTCTGGACTTTTGTACAAACGCAGTATGGCAGTGCGATTTCTGCATCCGCACATCGCTGGTGTGAAGATCCGCCAGGCGCAATCATTCCGTTTGCCGGAAACCTGATTGGTATGCGCGTGCGCGATGTTTATCCGCTTTACGACAGCGAATCGCTCACAGCCCGTTCTCTGGCCAATGCCGCAGTCAGTGCCGCATTCGACAGCCATCATATGACAGGCCGCTGTATTCCCGGTCGCGGACAGGAAATCATTGCATCTATCTGCGGGCAAAATACACCAAAACTGAGAATCGCTTTGGTTGGTCATTTTCATTTTGCCGACGAACTCAAAGCATTTGGGCATCACCTGGATATCTTTGAACTCGAAGGCCGCTGCGAACCCGGAGATCTTCCCCATACCCGCATGTCCGAGTTTATCCCCATGGCAGATGTCGTCGTGATGACTTCGTCAACGATTATCACGCACGCCACCGAAGCGATTCTGAAACTGGCCCGACCGGATGCCAAAAAGCTGATCATCGGTCCGACCGTTCCCATCCATCCCATTTTGTGGGATTATGGGATAGATATCATTTGCGGATCGATCGTCACCGATCCGCATCAGGTTGCCATCGCCGCACGTCAGGGCGGTAATCACAAACAATTTTCCGGATGTGCCAAAGTCAATTACATCAGACCAGAAAATCGTGAATTGTGATAATACAAACACGCCCCATAGGGGCGTAACGACTGACATTAGCCTTGGGTGAGCGATAGCGTAGCCCATAGCATTTATGCTTTGTACCCTCCAGCGTAGATATGGACTGCTTATGGCTTATGGCTTATGGCTTATAGTAGGATTTTGATCTCTACGGGGATTAAGCTATAAGCCATAAGCTATAAGCTATAAGCCGGTATGGCCTGATAATTGGGGCGATTATCAATCGTCACGCTGATGGACATCACCTAATTTAAATCATTGAAAACCATGACAGAAACGAACAAAAAAGCAGATATTGCCATAATTGGCGGCAGTGGTTTGGAACACATCGAGGGAATGCATGTTATCGAAACCATCGATATAGACACGCCATTTGGGAAACCCAGCGACCACATCACCATTGCAGAATTTTCGGGACGCCGCGTTGCATTTTTACCGCGCCATGGCCATGGCCACAGCATACCGCCAACGCTTGTGCCCTACAGAGCCAATATCTGGGCGCTCAAAAGCATCGGTGTATTCTGGATCGTCACATTTTCTGCCGTTGGCAGTCTGAATATCGACATGGCCCCCGAGCACTTTTGTGTGCCCGATCAGGTCATTGACCGCACTCGCCATCGCAAAGACTCATTTTTTGATGATATCGTCGTGCATGCGTCGTTTGCCGATCCATTTAATGCCCAGCTGCGCCATATTCTACTCGAAGCCTGCCGTTCCGAAGGCGTCAAAACGCACGACGGCGGCACTTATGTCTGCATGGAAGGCCCGCAGTTTTCGACGCGAGCCGAAAGCAATCTGTATCGAAGCTGGCATGCCGATTTGATTGGTATGACGGCACTTCCCGAAGCCAAACTGGCGCTTGAAGCCGAGATGGCCTATGCCACAGTGGCCCAGATTACCGATTACGATTGCTGGCACGATTCAGTCGTCACCGTCGACGAAGTGCTCAAACGCATGAAAAACAACGTTGCCAATGTACATCGCGTGATCAGCCGCCTGATTCCGATGATTCCCGTTGGGCAGGAAACCGATAATCCCGCATCGTCGGCGTTAAAATATGCGCTCACCACGAATCCGGCTTGTATTGGTGCCGATTTACGCGACAAATACGAGCTTTTGATTGGCAAATACGTCGATTTCGAAGGACATCTCAGATAGGGCCATGTGCTCAGAATTCGAAGCCTTACAAAGAACGCCGCTTGTACTGGATGACGTTTGCAGCAGTTACAGCAGGCGCCCCGCATATTACCGCGATATTTCCGAAGCAGACTGGCAGTCATATACATGGCAGATGTCCCATCGCCTGACGAATGCGTCAGAACTCTCGCAAATCATCGAGCTCTCAGACGATGAAATCCAGGCCATACAGCAGATATCCGGCCAGTTTCCGATGTCGATTTGCCCGCATTATGCAGCGCTGATCCGCCCGGAACTTGGCCCCGAATGCCCGATTCGCCGTCAGGCCGTTCCGCTTTTGGATGAGCTCAATCATCACGCGTCACTGCTGGATGATCCGCTTGGAGAACGCAGGCATGCGATGTGCCACTGTCTGACCCGGCGATATCCCGATCGCGCTCTGATATATGCGACGCATGAATGCGCAATGCGCTGCCGCCACTGTACGCGCCGCAGCCGCGTTGGCCTGATGGAAACGGTGTCTGCAAGTGATCTCGAAAACGCACTCGATGCCGTCAAAACGCACACAAATATCCGCGACGTGCTGATTTCTGGCGGAGATCCGTTAAGTCTTCCAAACGAAGTCCTTCACCACCTGATTGCTGAACTGCGCCAATGCCCGCATATCGACGTGATTCGTCTGTGTACGCGCATGATATGCACATTGCCCCAGCGCTGCAACGATCCCGGTCTGCTCGAAATTTTGCGTGAATTTGCGCCGATATACGTGAACACGCAATTCAACCATCCATTCGAAGCAACAGCCGAAGCCGCCAACGCCTTTCGCCATCTTCGCGAAGCCGGCTGTATTCTTGGAAACCAGAGCGTGTTGCTGCGCGGTATCAACGATAGCGCCGAAATTCTCGAACCGCTGTATCGCTGGCTGCTGCGTTGCGGCTGCCGCCCCTATTACCTGTTTCTGTGTGATGTCGCCCAGGGAACGGCGCATTTCCGCACGCCAATACAAACCGGCCTGCGCATCATGAAAACGTTCCGAGGCCGCTTGTCAGGCCTGGCCATCCCGCATTTCGTCGTCGATTTACCCGATGGCATGGGCAAAGTCGATTTATGCCCCGACAGCATCGTAAACGGTCAAACTGGCGAAATGCTCACATTCCGAAATTGGTTTGGGATGGACGTGCCATACGACGATTGTGTATGCTGATTGGGTGTGCGCCGCTATTGCGGTGCCCGCAATACGCTTTGCGGCGGGGCTATCTGCGATACGCCCCGCTTCGGTTTGGTCTTTGCGCTGTAACGCAGAAAACAGACGCCATATCGTGCTTTTTGTGAACACCCCTGATCTTTTTTAGAATGCCACAGTCTTGATCCCAGACCCCATAAAAATGGTGTCCACCATGCTTGCGAACCATTAACGAATCACAACCATGAACAAAAAAATTCTGATTGCAATAGCGGTTATATGTGCATCAATACTTGCCGTAACGGCATTTCTGGTCACACGGACACAGCACACGGTCTCAGATTTTTCGATTTATCCGTGCCGGTTTGATCGTGCGACGTCGCTGGCGATCGATTCGCCCGATGGGCGTCTTGTTCTGGCCCAGGCACAACCCGGGGAATGGCGCATTAACTCGCCGTACAACGAGAAAATCGCACGCGAACCACATACGGAGCTGATGCAGTTTCTGATAGCCCGAATGTTTATTGATGAGCAGGCGGTGCTGTCGGCAGACGAAAAACAACGGCTGCAAAAGCCAAATGCCCGGAAGGTGACATTTTACAACGGCGACCAGGTTTTATGCAGTTTTGAGCTCGGACATGGATACAAGCTGCCAACCGTGGATTCCGAACGACGTTGGATCTTTCCAGAAGGCTCGGAGATATCTTATCGGACATTTGTGCCGCTGATGGATTTCGGACCGCTGTTCGAACAGCCGTTTGGCGCATGGCGTGAGCGCATCATGGTGCAGATTCCGTCCGCTCAATTTAAACAAATTGAGATCTCTGCCCCCGGTGAACAACTGGTGATCGCCCGCACCGAAAACGGCAATTCCCGCGACTATTATCTGGCATCGGCAAAACAAAATGATGTGGTTATAGATGTGTCGTCATTTGCAATCGATCCAATGCGAGTGGCAACGCTGATAGAACTGGCTGCACCGCTTTTCATCGACGACTGGGCCGAAGATGTCGATGGTTCAGGTTTCGTTTATACCGGGCGCCTGACGATTCGAACAGACCAGGATGTGCAATATATGGAAATCGGCCCGGAGGTGGATTATGCATCACATCCGCAATGGGCATATCTGGGAGAAGGCGCACGGTTCGTGCGCAACAGACTCGGGCGAATCGGCGTCGTCAGCGCACAGCGGCTGATGGGCTTGTTCCCTTCGCTCAACGATTTGCGCGCAAAAAAAGTCTGGGACATCGATACGACGCGAATTTCGGCAATCGATGTGCGCGTCACACAGAACTGCCTGCGGTATTTGCCGGTTTCGAAAGAAACCTGGGCCGGTACGCCATGCGATTGGTTTGAGAATAACGCATTATCCGGCGAACAACCGCAAAATCTCGATATGAAGCAACTGGCCACACTTGCGCAGACGATACAGCGCCTCGTTGCAGTGCGATATGCTGAACCTCAGGAAATGACAACAAACGGCGCAACGCTCGATCCTCCCGAAGCAGAGCTGTACCTGTATTTCGATTTACAGCAAACGCCCACGTATATTCTGCGTCTGTCCGGAAGCGTGAAGAATTTGTACCGCTATGCCAATATTCGAACCATAAACGGAGACAGCGTTACAGATGGGCCGACATTTGTACTGTCCGAAGGCATCGTTCGCATTTTGCTCAGCGATTTGAGGGTTGTGCCACGTCGTGGCGCGCCTGATTAAAATTATTCTCACCGAGTGACACGATTTGGTAACTGTTCAGCCGGGGCTCTGCCCCGGACCCCGCCAAAGGGCTGAGCCCTTTGGAATCCGCAATATTTTTTTACATGCTTCCATATCTTGCCAGATAATATGGCCACAAAAGACGAAATGGGGCCCCTCCCCCATTCCGCTAAAACCCTACATGCAATGCATGTTATGCTAGGAAAGTCAATAGAGGGCTGAATAGTTACAATCTGA
>JAEEGL017131946.1_pt1 | contig 14682 bp, 12 predicted proteins | sample 9134231 | NCBI WGS metagenome assembly JAEEGL01 (sample SAMN16246548, study PRJNA631951) | gut metagenome | biome: gut microbiome; feature: rumen; material: fiber-attached | host: Bos | place: Iran: Karaj | collected 2018-10 | reverse complement strand
TATTAATGGAAGTGATTGAATGATAGAAGAAATTTTTACAAAAGAATTATCATATATAAAAGATCCTAAACTCAAAGAATCTTTAATATTAATATTAGAAAATATACCAGATTACTGGTTTCATGTACCAGCAGCTTCATCAGGAAAATATCATCCGGAATATGCTGCAGGTGATGGAGGATTATTAAGACATTCTAAAGCAGCTATGAGAATAGGATATGAATTATTAGGAAACCCATCTATTGGTAATAAATATACTAATCATGAAAAAGATTTAATATTAATAGGTTTACTAGTACATGATGGTCTAAAATTAGGATTACCTCAAGAAAAATATACTAGATTTGATCATCCTATATTAATGGCTAATTATATAAAAGATAATAGAGATGAATTTAAATTATCAAAAGAAGATTCTGAATTTATAGGAGACATTATAAAAACACATATGGGTCCATGGATAACAGACTATAATGGAAACGAAGTACTAGAACCACCAAAAACAAAATATCAAAGTTTTGTACATATGTGTGATTTTCTAGCTAGTAGAAAATTTTTAGTAGTAGAATTTGATAAAGATAACAATTTAATTGGCTAGGAGGATATATGAAAGGAAAGATAATAGTTATTGAAGGAACAGATTGTTCTGGAAAAGAAACACAATCTAAATTACTAGAAGAAAGATTAAAAAAAGAAAATATAAACTGTATTAGATTTTCATTTCCTATGTATGATACTCCTACAGGAAAGATAATAGGGGGTCCATATTTAGGTAAAGAAGAAATATCTAAATCATATTTTGAAGAAGGACCAGTTACAGTAGACCCTCATGTAATATGTCTATATTATGCAGCAGATAGAAAATATAATATGGATAAAATCAATAAATATTTAGAACAAGGATATTATGTAATATTAGATAGATATACAACATCAAATTTAGCACATCAAGGAAGTAAAATAATAGATCCAGATGAAAGATTCAATATGTATCAATGGATAGATAAATTAGAATATTGGTTACTTAGACTTCCAAAACCAGATCAAACAATTTTTCTTCATATGCCATTAAAGTACTCATTAGAATTAAGAAAAAATAGAAATCTAATAGATGAACACGAAAAAGATGAAGATTATTTAAAAAGATCAGAAGAATGCTATATTGAATTATCAGAGTTATATAATTGGTCTAAAGTAGAATGTGTTAGAAATGAACAAATACGTTCAATAGAAGATATTAATAATGAAATATATGACATAATAAAAAGCAAAGATTAATTATCTTTGCTTTTTTTATTGTATTTGTATATTCTCAAAAGCTTTTGGTGCAGAATCACTTATTTCTGTTTTTTTCAAGCTATCAGGTATTTCAAATAACTCTTCTACATGATCAGAACTATCATTTAAATCTAATTCTGGAATTGCTGATGCGATTTTTTCTTTAGGAGTCTCAATAACAGTATTAGATACAGAATTAGTTGCTTTAGTAACAACACTACCAGTTGGATTATTATCAGTAGAAGGTGGAGCTGCAGGTGTTTCAGCAGGTACTGTAGTAGTAGCAGCTGAAGCAGCAACATTAACAGCAGCTTCTCTAATATTCGTATTCTTAACGTTATCTAATTTAGACTCAATTGGTTGAGCAACCTTATCTTTATTATTTTCTTCAATAGTAGTAGTAAGATTTTGTCCATATAATGCATCCTCTTGAGGGTTATCAGTTTCAATTTCAATAACACGATAAACTTCAGAGAAAGTAGTTAATTCATCTAAAATTTTACCTAAACCATCTTGTAATAATGAAATAGTTTTTCCATTATAAACCATAGCTGCTAATTCTTCTTTAGTTAATGAAGAGTTGTTAAGAGCACTTCTTAATTCATCATCAAATTCTAATACTTCGTGAATAGCAATCCTTCCTTTATATCCTTTACGACATTTCTCGCAGCCTTTAGGATTTGCTTCACATATTTCATTCACATCTTTATTAACGAATGATTTAAATACTTTCTTTTCATAAGGAGTAGTAGGTCTCTTTGTTTTACAAGTTTGACATACTTTTTTAGCAAGTCTTTGAGAAATAATACCAACCATCGCAGTAGATAATAAATAACGTTCAACATCCATATCTAATAAACGTTCAACTGTAGCAAGTGAGTTGTTTGTATGGATAGTAGAAAGAACTAAGTGTCCTGTAATGGCAGAACGTACAGCAATTTGCGCAGTTTCAGAGTCACGAATCTCTCCGATAAGAATAACATTCGGGTCTTGACGTAAGATAGAACGTAAGGCAGCAGCAAATGTCATACCAATTTCAGCATTAACTTGAACTTGATTAATACCTTCAATATTCATTTCTATTGGATCTTCTACAGTAATGATATTTACTTCAGGTTTATTAAGTTCCTGTAAAATTGAATAAGTAGTAGTAGATTTACCAGAACCAGTAGCACCAGTAGTTAGAATAATACCATTCGGTATGCCCATCATTCTCTTTAATTTAATCAAATTAGGTTCATTAAATCCTAAAGTATCTATACCTTGTAAACTTCTAGAATAATCTAAGATACGAATAACTATCTTTTCACCTTCATTTAATGGTAAGGCAGAAACACGCATATCTAAATAGGTATCTCCAAATGTTCCTTTAATTGCACCATCTTGAGGTAAACGAGATTCAGTAATATTCATATTTGCTAATAATTTTAAACGAGTAGTTAAATTTCTCTCGTAAGCTAATGGAATAAAAGTATAATCTTGCAAATCACCATCAATTCTAAATCTAACCATCATACCATCTTCTCTAGGGTCGAAGTGAATATCTGAAGTATTATGCTTAGATGCACTAATAATAATATAATCAGCTATTTGAGTAATAGGTGTAGTTGCAAAATTAAATGACACCATAAAAGACTCAACACCTTTAGTAACTACTTTAACATCATATTGCGGAGCTGCCATGTTTACTGGTGTTGGAGCTGGTTTAGCTGGTTGACCATTTGGTTTAGGTTGACCAGTTTGTGTATTAGGTTGTTGCGGTTGTTGTGGCTGAGCAGGATTTGCAGCTTGTTGTTGAGGTGCGCCAGTAGCTTGTTGTATAGCTTGAGGACTTACTTGTTGAACAACTTGACCATTAGGTTGTTGTTGAACCACTTGCTGACCAGCATTACCTTGTATAGCAACAGGTGCATTCATTGCAGTTGTCACATTTACATTACTTTGTGCCATATCTAATACTCCTTTTTACTCTTTCTATGGTAATTTACTATAATTTATTATATAATAAAAATGAAATTAAAACAATAGAAAAGGGAGTTAAAAAATGAAAAATAATAATAAGGGATTTGTTTTAGCTGAAACATTAGTAGTTACAGTATTTGTTATGGCTATATTTACAATAATATATTTAAATTTTTATCCATTATTAGGTAAATATCAACAAAGAGAAAACTATGATGATGCTGATTCTAAATTAAACGCCTATTGGTTTAAACGATTTATTCAAGATGAAACAATTGTAGCACCCGGAAAATGGACTACCATATCAACATCAATAAATGCAAATGGAGGATATATATTTAAATGTTCAACTGATGAAAATGAAGATTGTTCAGATGTAGAAAGCAGTTATAGAGATTTATTTAGAACATATATGAATGAAACAGGATGCAAAAAAATTATAATTACAAAATATAATCTTGAAGCATCACAACATATAAATGGAGAAGAAATAGATGCTGCAACAAAAAGAAGTCAATTCAAAGGAAGAAGACCTAGTGGTAAAAAAATATTTATTGAAGATGACAATGGAATGAAGACATATTTAGGTAACAATGAAGGTTTTAAAGAATATATTAATTATTTGCCGGCATTTAAATTCCCATCAGTAAATGGAGCAAACTACCGAATAATAATACATTTCAAAAGAAAAAAAGATGCAGGTAATTCAAAAGAAAACATGCAAAATACAATTAATGCGTACTCAACAATAGAATTAAAAAGATAAAGGAGTTGAAATAATGAAAAAACTGAATAATAAAGGAATAACAGTAATAGAAATCTTATTATGTTTCGTTTTAGCATCATTAGTTACAGTAACAATATTTAATATAGTAGACTCCTTTAGTAAATTAAAACAGCGTGAAATAGCAAAAAATGATATTACAGTTCAAAAGACAATTTTATCAAAAGTAATGACAGATGATATAGTAAAATTAGGTTTACAAAATGTTACAGTTAATGGTTTGGGTGCATCATCAGCAAAAGCAACTACTTATACACCATATACACTTGGTGTAGCAGGTTCATCAAATGGATTCGATGCAGTAACATGGTCAGGTGGTTGTGATCAAACTAGTGAAACAAGTAAGACTTGCTTTTATGCCAAATCAGCAACTGTCATTCAAGTAACATTTCAGTTTAGAACAGGAGCTAAAAGAGTATTAAGAATACTAAAACAAACTAATAATCTAGATTTAGATAATGCAAACAAAGGAACATATCATGGTGATAAATACTATATGGCATATGGAGAACTAAACACTGATAATAAAACATTTAAAACTAATTCAGTAACATCAATAGATTTTGAAAGTTTTGGGTATTTTACAAAGAAAAAAGCAGGAAATAATTATAAAATATACAAAACTGAAATAGGAAATATATTTATAACTAAAAAGAATGGAATATTGAAATTAGATGTTAGATTTGATAATGGTGATTTAGCACAAGAATATGGTTTCTTCTTAGTAACACCAACTAGTATAGATGAAAGAGGAAATATTCAAAAAGAGCAATTAAATAAATATGTAATGAGACAATATTTTCAAAATACAAGTGATGATTTTCATGCAAATAGTATAAAAAATGAAATCACACAAATTATTTTTAGTAAAGGAAATAACAGAACTATATCAGGAACACCTTCAAAAACTTGGGATGTCTCATTACAACAAGATGGTTCAATTATGGCATATCAATATGGAAATAAAATATTGATAAAAACTGATAACAATAGTCAGCAACCTATAGCAAACCCAGATTCATCATATTTATTTTCTTATTTTCCAGCACTACAAACAGTAGATTTAAGAGATTTAAAAACTTCGCAAGTAACAAATCTTTCTCATATGTTTGAAGGATGTGAAAATCTAAGAACTTTAACAACAGATTTTGCAAATAGTGATTATCCAAATGTTTGGCCAACAACAGTAAGTAAAACATTAACTGATACATCATATATGTTTGCAGGATGTAAAAATTTACAATCATTAAGATTTGAAAATTCAAACTTTAACACTGAGCAAGTAACAACAATGTCTCATATGTTTGATGGATGTGAAAAACTAGGTAAACTATGGATGGAGTTTAATACATTAAATTTAACTGATATGTCATACTTATTAAATAATGGAAAATCAATAACATATATTAACTTTGGAAGCTGGAATACTTCAAATGTTAGAAATATGAAGGCTGCATTTAGAAATAATACAATAATGACAACAGCAAAACTACAAGGATCTTTCTCAGTTAAAAATGTAACTAATATTGATGAATTCTTTGCTGGATGTAGTAATCTATCAAAAATAATAGTTATTCCAAGTCAATTTACATTTAAATCTGAAGTTAGAGGAACAGACATGTTTAAAGGATGTACTAGACTAACTAATTTCAATGCATCTCAAGTAGACATAACAAAAGCTAAACTAACTTCTAATGGAGGATACTTAGTTGATCATGAATAATAATACATAAGGTGATTAAATGAAAAAAATAATTAAAGATACAAAACAATTTATAAAAGAAGAATATATATTTTTAATAGCATTAATACTAATTACTTTAATATCATTATTTCCTGTAAATTATTACATCATTACAGGTGGAGGTATTAAAGATATTGGTAAAAGAGTAATAGTAGATGATTCATATAAAGAAAAAGGAACATTTAATATTAGTTATGTAACTGAATTAAATGGAACTGTTATCTCTTATCTAGCTTCATATATTGTTCCTGGTTGGACTAGAGAAAAAGTAGAAGACTATCAATATAATGAAGAAGAATCTTTAGAAGAAATAAATAATAGAAGTTTAATATATTTAGATATTTCCAGTAATAATGCTATATATAATGCATTTACTTTGGCAAATAAAGAAGTAAACATAGAATCTAAAAAAATATATATAATTTCAAGATATAAAGAATATGATAATCCATTTCTTGTTGGAGATGAATTAATTGAAATAAATAATAAAAAGATTAATAATTTTGAAGAAATAAAAGAAGAAATTCAAAAATATAAAGTAAATGATACTATTGATTTTAAGATTAAAAGAAATAAAAAAGAAAAATTATTAAAAGTAAAAGTATATAAAGATAAAGAAACAAATTCTAATATGGTTGGTATAGTCGCAAGAGTAGTATATACATATAAAACAGATCCAAAAGTAAATGTTAAATTTGCAACTAATGAAGCAGGTCCATCTGGAGGACTAATTACTGCATTAAGTATCTATAATAAATTAGTTGAAGAAGATATTACTAAAGGAAGAACAATAGCTGGAACAGGTACTATGGAAGAAGATGGTTCAGTTGGAGAAATAGGTGGAGTAGAATTCAAAATAATTGGAGCTAATAAAAAAGCAGATATCTTCTTAGTACCAGCTGGAAATAATTATAAAAAAGCTATGGAAATAAAGAAAAAAGAAAAGTTAAAAATTAAAATTATTCCAGTCAAATCTTTAGAAGATGCGATTAATAAATTAGAAGAAAATTAGATATATATTTATATATCTTTTTTATTGAAAAATTAAATTAAAAATATTATAATTAAGTAGAATAGAAGAGGTGTCTTATGAAAGAAAATAAAGTACTTTCATATAGTTTTTTAACTATAGGAGCAATTGTTGCAGCATCAGCACTACAACTATTATTAATACCTAATACGATATTAGATGGTGGTGTTGTTGGAATCTCAATTATCATAAATAAGATGAGTAATATACCATTAGGTTTATTAGTATTTTTTATAAATATTCCATTTATATTTATAGGATATAAACGACTAGGTAAAATATTTTTCATTAGAACTATTTATACAATGACAATATTTGCTATATTACTTGAATTATTTAAAGTATTAAAACCAATTACAAATGAAATGTTACTAGCTACAGTCTTTGGAGGAGCAATTCTAGGTATAGGAGTAGGCTTAGTAATAAGATTTGGTGGAGCAGTAGATGGGACAGAAGCAGTTGCTTTAGTAATAAGTAAAAAAATAAATCTAGGAGTAGGCCAAATAGTACTACTATTCAATTTAATTATTTATTCAGTTGCAGGAACATTATTTGGACTAGATAGAGCATTATATTCTATCTTAACTTACTTTATAACTTCAAAAGTAGTAGATATAGTATCAACTGGTCTAGAACAGACAAAAGCAGCTTTAATAATTAGTGATAAAGGCACAACACTTACAAAAGAAATATATAATAAAATAGGTAGAACATGTACAGTTATGAATGGTAAAGGATATATTTCAGGAGAAAAAGAAGTTCTATATTGTGTTTTAACAAGAATTGAAATATTTGAATTAAAAAGAATAGTTCAAAATTTAGATAACTCAGCATTTATATCAATTATAGATGTATCAGAAATAATAGGAGATCATATAAAATCTTCAACAAAAGAAATAAATGAATAAAAAGTATTGATTAATTTAATAATTAATTATAAAATAGAAATAAGAATAGAGAGGTAGTTTTATGAAAATAAAAAGTAATATTAAAAAGAATTATTTTGTTTGTATGAATGAATCTATGGGAGTAAATCTAAATAAAAACTACATATTAAAATCAAAAAAGAACAATGATTATACATACACAGAACATGTATTATTAATAACAATAATAATATTAATGGCTAGTGCTATTTTAGCTTTATTACAAACAAATACATCAGTATTATTATCTATGATGGTAATATTTGTAGCGCTTCTATATTTACTGGCGAGTATTATAATTGTATTAATTGGATATTTTGCTAGAAAGAAAGTAAATTTCAAAAACGAAATAGTTATTGAAAAAGAAGGTATCTCAGATTCATCATATTTTGGAATTACAATGACTTTAGCATGGGATCAAATAGAAGCAGTAGTAGTTAGAACACATACAATTGTTATATTAACTAATACTCCAGTATATTTCTATTTTGATAAGAACAAAAAGAAAGCTATTATTGATAATATAAAGAAGTATAAAGAAGATATATTAATTATTGAATAAAGAAATAGTTATATTTCTTTTTTTATGTTATAATCTAAATAATAAAGGAAGGAATTATCTATGAGATGTCCAAATTGTAATAAAATATTATTATTTAAAACTAAACATTGTAATAAATGTGGTAAAGAAATTCAATTAAATAAAACTAAAAAGAAACCACTTAGTACAAATAAAATAATATATATAGTAATTGTAGTATTATTATTTCTATTTTTATCTATAGTAGTACTAAAAGAAAAATATAATGAGAAATCAATTGCTATAAAGTATTTTGAATCATTAATAAATGAATCTACAGATGGATTTAAATACTTAGATGCTAAAGAAGATAAATTTGTTAATAATAAAACTTATAAAAAAGTACTTATAAATAATAAAAACTTAAAAGATGTTATTAATTATACTATTCAAGATATTAATTATTCTCAAGATAAAAAAGCCTCTATAATTACTATAAGTTATATAACTAAAAAAAATAAAAAACATCAAACAACAGATATAGAATTAGTAAATAAAGGTAAAAAGTATCTTCTATTTAATAACTGGAAAGTAGATACAAGGAACATAATATCAAAGAATTATAGAATATATATTTCAAAACAATATAAAGTAAAATTAGATGGTATAATATTAGATAACAAAGATTTAGATTCTACAGAAGGAAATTATAATATATATAGAATTAAAAATATATTTATAGGAGACTATAAAGTTACAGTTAAACATAAAGATTTAGATTTAGAAACAAATGTACTTGTCCAAAAAAAGAATTCATCATCTTATGTAAATAATTTAACTTTACCTCAAGAAATATCCAATGAAATAACAAAATCCTCAGTAGGGCAATTAGAAATACTATATAAGAATAGTATTAAATCTAATTCGTTTGATGAAATAAAATCTAAATTAACATATACAAAGGATAGTAAAATTAAAGATATTTATAATAGACTTCAAGATACCACTAATTATTATTATGCTCAGTTAAAATCATTTGATGTAAAAGACTATCACTTAATTGTATCTAAAGTAGAAGATGATAAAATAAACTTAACTGTTGCGATAAAATATAAATATAAAAGAAATTATTACAGACAAGTTCAAGAAAAGGAAAAAACAGACGATATTACATTTGTCTTAAAAAAAGAAGATAATAAGTATAAAATATATGATATAAAGAATTTAACATATTATTATTACTAATGGAGGTTAATATGAGTAAGTATTGTTCAAAATGTGGTAGATTACTTGCTAAAGGAGAAAAGTGTAACTGCCAAGATAGCAAAAGAAAAGAAAAAGCTATAAAAGCTAAGAATAAAGTTCTTAATTATACAACAATATATAAAGAATATATGAAAAATCCAGTTGAAACAATTAAAACATATACAAACAAACCGAATCTATTAATTGCAGTCATACAAATAGTAGTATTTGCATTAGTTTTTGGATTATTTATATTAAAAATAGCTAAAAACTTATATGTACTTTATGGAGTAATAACAAAAGAGTATTTCACAGCTATATATAATGCTGATATAAGTAATGTAACATTACAAACAAATATACCATACTTAAATATATTCTTATTATCATTATTATTTATAGTAATAGTTACATTTACTACAACAATATCAATATATTTAGTAAACTCTTTATTATTCAATTCAAAATCAAGTTTAAAAAGAGTATTTTGTTTATTCTCTATAAACACAGTATTACCAACTATTGTATTACCAATTTGTATTATAGTAGCTTTTATATCATTTAAGTTGCCTCTCATTATATTAATGTTTACTGTAATATTAGCAAATCTATTTCTATTTACGGGTATTAAGAATATAGCAATTAAAGATGAAAATAAATATCCATTAATATATACAATCGCATTAATTATTAATTTTGTTGTACTATATATTCTATTTAAAATAATATAAAAAATAAAGCGATGCTTTATTTTTTTTTGATTTAATTCATGTTATAATAAATTAGAATATTTATTGCCCCATAGCCAAGCGGTAAGGCAGCAGGCTCTGACCCTGATATGCGTTAGTTCGAATCTAACTGGGGCAACCAATTAAGGAGATACATTATGAAAAAGAATTTAATGTTTGTAATACTATTATTAATAATTGTACTTTCTTGTACATATTTATTTAAACCAAATAATAATAAACACAAAAACAAAAAAGAAGATGAAGTAGTATATAAAGATGAATTTACTATTGAATACAAAGTAGATCAAGATACAAAAAGAATTAATAATCATAATGTTACTTTTAAAAGAAATATAGTTAAAGTGACTAATAAAGCAAAACCAGAAGTAGCTAAAAAAATACAAGACTTTTTAAAGGAAACATCAGATGAAGAATGGGATCAATTTGTTTCATATGATGATAAAGTTACAAAAGATATAACTGAAGAATTAAAGTATAAAGATATAAATATAACAAAAAATTATTTATCTTTTATAAAAGAATGTAAAAAAGATGATGAAATATATAATATAAATACATATATGTTTGAGACTAAAGTAGGAGTTGTAATTAAACTAAAAAGTATAAGTGATAATGATGAAGAATTATTTGAATATGTTGGTAAAGAATGTAGTAAAAAAGTAAAAGAATATAAAAATCTAAATGAAGACTGGGAATCTTATTTAGATACTGATTATTATAATAATTTTTCATTAGATGATAAATATTTAATAATATATATTAATAAAGAAAATGTATCAGAAGACAAAGGAATAATAGAAGTAAAAATCGAAAAAGAAAAGATAAAAGAATTATTAAAAGAAGAATATAGATAATAATTGATTTTAAATAATAATTTATATATAATTAAATAGATTAATTAATGAGGTGGAAATCAAATGAATCAAGAAGAAAGAATAGAATTAGCAAACTTATTATTTCCAAATATAAAAAATACAATAGAATATTATGAAAATAAATATCCTGAAAGAGATTTACCTGAAGGAGCTATGGTTACTAGATATGGACCTTCTCCAACTGGAAATGTTCACTTAGGAAATCTTTTATCTGCTTTTGCAGATATGGTATATGCAAAACAAAGTAAAGGGAGTTTTTTCTTAAGAATAGAAGATACTGATCAAAAAAGAATGATTGAAGGTGGTATTGAAAATATCACTGATGTTTTACATGACTTTGATATTTTACCTAATGAAGGTTATACCTTTGGAGGAGAATATGGACCATATAGACAAAGCGAAAGAACTGAAATCTATCAAACATATGTGAAAGATTTAATTATTAGAGGATATGCTTATCCATGCTTTATGACAGAAGAAGAAATAGCAGATATTAGAGAAGAACAAGAAGTAAACAAAACAAAAATAGGAATCTATGGAGTATATGCTCAAGATAGAGATTTGTCATTAGATGAAATAAAAGAAAACTTATCTAAAAAGATGGAATATGTTATAAGATTAAAATCAGATGGAAATCCAAATAACGAAATAGAAGTAGAAGATTGTATTAAAGGAAAATTAAAATTTAAAGAACATGATATGGATACAATTATTCTTAAGAAAGATGGTACTCCAACATACCACTTTGCTCATGCGATAGATGACCATCTAATGCATACTACTCATGTTATAAGAGGAGATGAATGGGTATCTTCAATACCTCTTCATGTACAATTATTTAAAATACTAGGATTTAAACCAGTTAAATATGCTCATATTGCTCCAATTACTATAAAAGATCAAGAAACTGGAAATATAAGAAAAATAAGCAAAAGAAAAGATCCTTGGTTTGGAGTAGCATATTATGATGAAAATGGTATTCCAATTGAAGCACTTCATCTTTATCTAGCAACTATCACAAATACTAATTTTGAAGAATGGTATCTTCAAAACACTGATAAAGATATAAGTGAATTTACTTTTGATTTTTCAAAACAAGCAATTGGTGGTACTTCATTTGATGAAGATAAATTAACTAATTTATGTAAAACATATTTTTCTAGAAAATCAGGGGAAGAAGTATTTAATGAAACATTATCTTGGGCTAAAAAGCATGATGAAGAATATGCTAAATTATTAGAAGAAAATAAAGAAAATATGATTAAATTTCTAAATATAGAAAAAGATTCAGAAAGACCAAGAAAAGATATAGCTAAATATTCAGATGTAAAAGAAGAATTTTCTTATGCAATAGATGAACTTTTTGTAAAAGAAAACTATTCTAAACTAGATAGTGATAAAAACTATGATATAAAACTAATGGAAAAATATATAGAAACACTAAATTTAAAACAAACAAATGAAGAATGGTTTAATGGAGTAAAAGAATTCTCAATAAATAATGGTTATGCTACTAATAATAAGGAATTCAAAAAAGCACCAGATGCATATAAAGGACATGTAGGAGATGTATGTGAAATATTTAGAATAGTAATAACAGGAAGAACAAAATCTCCAGACTTATACTCAATTATGCAAATATTAGGAAAAGATAAAATAATTGAGAGAATAGAACTATATAAAAAATTTAAAGGAGAAAAATAATATTATATGAAACATAAGAAAACAATCACTTGTATTATAATTTTTGCTATATTAATAATTGTTTATCTAATTACTAATTATAGATCTTTAAATAATAGTCAAAATAAAGTTAATAATGAATATTCAAACTTATCTATCGCAATAGATAAAAAATTAGAAATAACTAAACATATAAATACAGAATTAAAAACAATGAAATATGTTAATGAATTATCAGGAAAACTAAAAGTATCATGCAAAAATTTAGAAGATGCTTATAATATTGAAACTAAAAATAAATATAATAAAGAATTAGATGAATATACAGTATTAATAGAAAACGATCTAAATACTAACAAAATAGTAAAAACAGAAAACTATAAAAGTTTAGTAACTCAATATAATGAACAAAATAATAAAATTGAAGAAACAGTAAAAAAATATAATAAAAGTGTAAATGATTTTAATAGTAAATTATCTATAATACCTAATAATATTACATCTAAACTGTTTGGAATGAAATTAGAAAAAAATTATGACTAGATTTTTAAGAAAAAACTTCTTAAATATCTAGTTTTTTTGTATAATAATACTAGGAGGGATAAAATGAACGAATTAAAAATAGAAAAGGTTGAAGCTTTAGAAGTATTAGATTCAAGAGGAAATCCAACTGTACAAGTAAAAGTAGTTACAGAAGATGGATCTTGTGGAGTAGCAATGGTACCTTCTGGAGCATCTACAGGATCATTTGAAGCAGTAGAATTAAGAGATGATGATAAATCTCGTTATATGGGAAAAGGAGTATTAAAAGCTGTAGCTAATGTAAATGATATTATATCTAAAGAATTAGTTGGTAAAAATGCTTTAAATCAAGAAGAAATAGACAAATTACTAATTGAAATAGATGGTACTCCAAATAAAGGGAAATTAGGAGCAAATGCAACATTAGGAGTATCATTAGCAGTAGCTAAAGCAGCAGCTTCATCACTAGATATGGAATTATATGAATATATAGGTGGTATGGAAGCAACTACATTACCTGTTCCAATGATGAACATTTTAAATGGAGGAAAACATGCTGATAACACAGTAAATTCTCAAGAATTTATGATTATGCCAGTTGGAGCAAGTAATTTTACTGAAGGATTAAGAATGTGTGCTGAAGTATATCATACACTTAAAAAAGTATTAAAAGAAAAAGGTCTAGCAACTGGAGTAGGAGATGAAGGAGGATTTGCACCAAATTTAGAAAATGATGAAGAAGCATTAAAATATATTGTAGAAGCAATCAAAAAAGCAGGATATGTTCCTGGGGAAGATTTCCGATTAGCAATGGATATAGCTGCAACTGAAATGTATGAAGAAGCTAAAAAAATAGGTAAAGAAGGAAATTATTATTTCTGGAAAACTGATGATTTAAAAACTCCAGAAGAAATGATAGCATGGCAAGAAATGCTAATTGATACTTATCCATTAATATCAATTGAAGATGGATTATCTGAAGAAGATTGGGATAATTGGAAAACATATACAGAAAGATTAGGAAAGAAAATTCAAATCGTAGGAGATGATTTATTCGTAACAAATATTAATCGTCTACAAAAAGGAATAGACTTAGGAGTAGCTAATTCAATCTTAATAAAACTAAATCAAATTGGAACATTAACTGAAACATTAGAAGCTATAAACTTAGCACATGAAAATGGATATACTGCAGTAGTTTCACACAGATCCGGAGAAACAGAAGATACAACTTTAGCTGATGTTGCAGTTGCAACAAACTCAGGACAAAAAAAAACAGGAGCTCCCTGTAGAACAGACCGTGTAGCTAAAAAAAATAGACTATTAAATATTGAAAAAGATTTTAAAAAAAAAAACGATTA
>JAEEGL016901888.1_pt1 | contig 14682 bp, 7 predicted proteins | sample 9134231 | NCBI WGS metagenome assembly JAEEGL01 (sample SAMN16246548, study PRJNA631951) | gut metagenome | biome: gut microbiome; feature: rumen; material: fiber-attached | host: Bos | place: Iran: Karaj | collected 2018-10 | reverse complement strand
TATTTTATATCTATTTGAATAAATATCTTTATCACCTTTTTCAACAATTTTTTTCATTATATAATTTCTAACTTCTTTTGGATTTTCTAATTCAATATTTTCAACATTTATTTCATCAGTAAAAATTGAATTAATTGGATATTGTGCATTTGTAATTTGAATTCTTTGATTTTTATTAAAAATATTATCTGGAATTGTTTCAATTAAATCTTCAAAATTTCCTTTCATTCTCATTGGATTTTTTGAAAGAGACATATTTCTTTTTTCTAATATATTATTTGAATCTTTTTTAATAACAAAACTTTGACTTGTATATTTTATTGATTGTAATTTTTCATTTGTTGTTTCTATTAATTCTACTCCACTCATTGAATTATTACAAGATGATGATTCACTTCTTACTGTTTGTAAATGTTCTTCTATTTTTAAAGGAACATTTTTTTTGTAATAATAATATTCGTTTGAAAATTTTATCTTTTTTTGATTTGGATTTATTTTGTTTTCATATATTAATATATTTTCATTATTGAAATTTCTTCCTTGATTTATATTATTGATATTCATTTCTTTTTCTTGAATGTAAATTTCATTATTAGTTTTTGGTTGTTCAATATTTATTTTTTTAATATATTTGTCATTTATTGTATTTATATTTCCTGTACTATAATTTTTTTTTAAATTAATTGGATTGTTGAAATTTTGATTATTACTTATATTAGAATTATAAATTGGAGAATCTGAATTTGAAATTATTTTTTCAAAATTATTTGTTGATAGAGATGTTTGTTTATATTGTATATTATTTGATGAATAAATGTTATTATTAATTGAATCATTTATATTATAATTATTATTATTAAAATCATTTTTTTGATATCTTTGTTGATTGTTATTGTAATTTAAATCATTTCTTTGGTACTGATATCTTTGTTGTATATTGTAATTATTATTATTATCAAATTCATTTTGTTGATATTGATAATATTGAGAATTCATATAATTATTATTATCAAATTGATTATTTTGATTTTGGTAATATTGTGAATTCATATAATTATTATTATCAAATTCTTTTTGTTGATTTTGATAGTCTTGTAGAATATTTTGATTTAAGTAATTTCTTTGATTTTGATAATCTCTTTGATTATCATTATTATTAGTATTCAATTCATTTGGTTTATACTGATAAGTTTGTTGAATATTATTCAAATTATTTTTCATATAAGATTGTTGTGAATTACCTGGTGAATAAGTTCTTACAATAAAATAATTTCCTTTTCTATTTTGAATATTTTGATTAACTAAATTATTATTCATATTATCATTTCTATTTTGATTTTTTATATCATTTATTTCATTTTCCCTTAATTTATTTTGTTTATTTAAATATAAATTATCAATTATAATTTCTTTTATAGGTTGTGGAGAATAATTATTAATATTTTCCATTCCTTCATTAATATTTAGAGTGTTTTTCTCATTTATATAATTAATATTATAGTTTGAATATTTATTTATAGAATCATTAATATTTGACAGATTATTTTTTTGATTAATAGTTTGATAGGAAAATACACCTTTTTTAATATTATTATTTTTGTTTAAATTGATTGATAATGTTCTTTCTGAATTTTCAGTAATTGGATTTGATAATGTATTATCAAATTGATTAAGAGATGGTTGTAAATTTATATTAAATTTTACTTGATTATTTTTATTGTTTGAATTTTTTATTTTTTCTATATAATTTAATGAAATTTGTTTAAGTATTGGAATATTACTATTTTTAATATTTTTTTCATCATCTATTTTATTCATTCCTTGATTATCTCCTATTAAATTTAATTTACTTGTACTATCAATTTTACTATATGAAAGTGTTGTACTTGGTTTACTCCTTTCTGAACTAATTTGAGGTGAATATTGTCTGTTTATTATTTCCCAAATTTCCATAATATTTTTTAAATATACTTTCCTATATATTGATAAAATTGATTTTGTTAATTTATTATATTTATTATCATCATTTACTTCATTTATTTGTTTGCTTTTTTCTTCTTTTATATAATCATTATTTATTTTAGTTTTATTATTATCTTTAATACTATTATTATTTAGATTATTTTTATAATTATCTTCTTCTATATTTTCATTATTCATTTTATTTTCTTTCTTATTTTCATGATATTTTTTATTTATGTAAATTCTATCATTAATATGATTTTCTTGTTTTATATTTTTATTGTTGTTTAATTTATCATTTGGATTTTGAGGAATGATTTTTTTTTCATTTGAATTTGGAATTTTTTTATCATTTTGGTATTCATTATTTGGGTTATTATCATTATTATTCTTTTTTTGATTACTATTTATTTGATATTGATCATTTTTATTCTGGATATTTTCATCCTTTAAATTGATGTTTTCATTTTTTTTATAGGTTTTACTGTTTAAGTCATTATCGATATGTAAAAAATTGTTATTATCATTTACATCTTTATTGCTATTATCTTCATATTTACTGATTTTAATATCATCATTATTTATATTATTATTTTTATGAAATATTTGATTATTTTTATCATTTATATCAGAATTATCATAATAATCAATATTTTTAAAGTTGGAATTCTTATCATTAGAATTACTATTTGAAGAATAATTATTATTGATTTTATTAACATTTATTTTATTGTCATTATTTAATAAATTATATTTATTTTGTTTATTAATATCATTTAAATTTTTTTGAAATTGATATCCTTTTTCTATTTTATAATATATATTCTCTTCTTCATTTTTATTAATTTTTTCATAATTTATATTTTTATAAGGTTTGAATGATTGATTTATTGACTCTTTTATTATTTTGATATTTGGGTTAGAATAATTATAATTATCAATCAAAATATTATTTTCACTTGAACATTTTCTCATTTTATATTTTGAAAAACTATCTTCTTCAGTTTTATAAAATTGTTCTTTCATATTTTCATTATTAATTAGATTTTCTTTTATTTTAGAAACATTTAATTTTCTTTTAAAAAATCCAGAAGATGTTTTAATAATAGTCAAAACATCTTTATCATTAAATGATAAATTATCTAAGTTCTTCATTAATAAATCAGTTCTTTTTCTCATTTCTTTACTTTTTTTTTGGGGAGTAATATTTTGATGTATTTTATTATTTTCAATCATTTTATCATTATTGTAATATTTTTCTTCATTGAAAGTATTATTTTTATCTGAAGAACCATTATTGAATTGATTGATTTTTTTATTTTTTTGGATATTATTATCAATATATTTAGTAAATTGATTAATTTCTTTTTCATTATAAATTCTTCTTTTATTATAATCCTCTTTTATTTTATCATTTTCTTTCCCATTAAAAGTATCTATTTCTTCTATATTTTCTTCTTCTATTTTTTCTTCTATTTTGGATTTTTCTTTATGTTTTTCTTTGTGTTGATTTTCTTCTTTTATTTTTTCTATATCCTTATGAATATTTATTTTATTATCTTTTTCCATTTTTTCTTTTTTTTTATCTACATTCATTTTATTATCTTCATTATTTTTGTGTTTTTCTTTGTCTTTCTTATTTTTATATATGTCTATATCTATTTCATCTTCATTTTCTTTTTCTTTTTCTTTTTCTTTTTTTTTATTATCTTTTCCTATAATTTTATTTCCATCTAAATTTATTTTTTTTTTATATTCTTCTTCTTTATGTAGTTTTATTTGATTATTTTTTTCATTTTTATTTTCATCATAATCATTAATTCTTTTTTCTTCCTTATTTTTTTTAATATTTTTAATATCAAACTTTTCTTCTTTAATATTTTCCTCTTTATTTTTGTAAGTTTTTTTGATTTCTTTTTCTTTGTAATATTTATATTTACTGTCGATTATTTTATGATCTTTATTTTCTTCTTCATTTCTTTTTTCATTATCTCTATCTCCAAAATTTTTCACTTCTTTTTCATTTTTTTTTTTTTTAGTATTTATTAATATCTTAGAATAATTCAGCCAAATTTGAAAAAATAATCTTTTTTTTAAAATTTCATATATATATATTATATGACTTAGATTTTTAAATTTTGTTTTATCATTTATATTTATATTATTCAATGGATAATTAATATTTGATTCTTTATTATTAATTTTTACATGAATTAAAGTTTTTATTATTGACTTTTTATATAAATTCAAGAATAATTTTTGATTATTATTTTTGTTTTTCCATTTTTTAAATGCATTACATAATAATTCATTCTTAATTTCTAAATTATTATTCATACCATTATTTATTTGATTTACTTTTCTATTAATTATATGAGGTTGAATTATTATTTTTTTATTTTTTATTTTTTTAAAAGACAAAGTAAGTCTATTATATATTTTTTTATTTTTATTTGAAATTTGTTTCCATAATTCAAAATATTTATTGATTTTATTTATTCTTTTATTCTCTTTAATTTTAGATAGAATAATGTTTAATTCTTTTTTATATTTATAAATGAATAATTTCCATTTATTAAAATAATTTTGAAGTTTATCTTTATTTATATCATTTTGAAGGTTTTGTTTTTCCTTATTTTCATTTTTATTATTATTATTCCATAATTTAATATAATTATCAGTAATTTCACTATTATTTTGATTAATTTTTTTTAAATAAGGACTATCTTGAATAGTTATTTTTTCACTATTTTTAAATGGAGTCATATTTGGAGTAAATGAAATATTATTATTATTATTTAGATCATATGAAATATTACTTACAGAAAAATCAGCACTAAGTTGACTTTTATCTATTTCATAATTTAATCTCTTTATACCTGGGGAATTTTGAAATAAAAAATTAGATATATTAATTGAATCTCTTTGTTTTTCTATTGAAAATACTGTTCCATCTTTAGAAATAGTTTTAATTGATATATTATGTAAATCTCTAATACATTGAAATATATTAACTAATTGATAAATTAATGCTTGTTTTTTAATTATTTGACTCCATAGTAAAATATATCTATTTAATTTATTATTAATTGAGTATTTTGAAATTTTTTCTAATTCATTTTCTTTATTTTTATTATTGATGTTTATTTGTTTTTTATTTTTATTATATTTTTCTTCTTTTCCTTTCCATTTACTTAAACAATTCTGTAATTTTTTTATTTTAATATTTTGAATAAGTTTAAATAATTTTAACCATTTTAAATAATTTTTAATTTTTCTAAATATTCTATTAAACCATAATCTTTTATATACTATATCAATATTAATTAATAAATTAATAAAAATATAATCATTTTCTAACTTTTTAATAAATTTTTTCCTAAGTAAAAACCCTCTTATATTTTTTTGTATTTTAATAATATAAAAAATAGTTTTCCACCAATGTTGAATTAAAATAATTTTATTCATCATATCAGAAGTAATTCCCTTATTATTATTAGGAGAATTTAAATTAGAAGAATATTCAAATCTTCTAATAAAAACAGCAATTTTTTGTGCATTTGAAAAAGCTTTATTTTCATAATTATTTTTAAGAATATTTTTCTTTAAATTTAATGGAATTGGAGTAAGTGAATTTTCAGGTAATTTTGTTTTATAATATTTAGAAATTTCCTTTTTTTTTTCTGGATTAATTTTATTACATTTTTCAAAATAATTCAAAACCATTTGAGGTTGTGTTAAAGGAATAGTTTTATTATTAGTATTTTTTTTTAATAATACATTTTTTAAATAATATTCTCCACTTTTATCACTAAATCTTTTTGTACCTGATAAAGTAATATTTTTATGTTTTTCAATATAAGTTGCTAATTTTAATTGACTTTTATTTAATAAGTCATCTGAATAATTATATTTTTGAACTTCACCAAACTAAAACAATTTTTATTATAATAAATATTACAATTGAAGTTAAGTGACTAAATGATTGGGGTCTATTTTCATTTAATCCTCTTTCTGATGTATTTCTTTTCATTATATTATTTGAATCTTTACTTTCTTCTGTTATTCTTCTTGTTGGTTGAGTTGTATATTGAAATTTTTTTGGTTTTGAATTCTTTCTTGAATGATTTCTTAAATTATGATGAGATTTTAATGCAGGAGTTTTCTAAATAAAATATTATATTTATTTACAACATAACTTGAATTTCTTTTTAATGCTGATTCAAATGATGGTAATTTTTTTGAATCAACATTTGAAAATTTATTTGTTCTCATGTTATAAAAAATTTAAAAAATAATTTATATATTTTGACAAATAAAAATTTTATTTATTTTTCAAATAATAATATTACTTAATAATTAGTAAATAAAAATATATAATATAATTTGAAAAAAATTGCTTTATTATTGAAAATAATTAATGGAATTTTTTTATTAATATTTAATATAATAATTATAAATGATTGATAGAAATATATTTTTCAACTCAACTCAATTTTTAATATTAATATTTATTAACAAAAACTAATTGATTTTGGAAAAAAAATAAATATAAAGTATTGTTTTTAATTAATATTGACTGGTTTTTCATCAAAATGTTCATTTTGATTTTCAGAAAATGTATTATTCTTATGTTCATCAGAATTAGTATCTTGATCTAATTTGACTTCAACTTGATTATCTTCTTTCTCTATATTTCTTTGTTTAATTTTATCAAATCCATCTTTAGGATTTTGTTCCATTTGATTAGCAATAATATCAACTGCCACACTACTATTATTATTTTGATTAATATTTCTATTTATTTTTTTTTCAGGAAACCTTTTTGCAATTTTTTCAGATAAGAGAAAAATAGGATTATAAAATAAAAGAAAAATTAAACCACATAATAAATATATATCTAAATAAGAAAAAAGTAGAGCAAGATTACAAATTTTTTTTGAACCATTAACTGATAATGAATTAACATTATTTAATAAAATATAATATCTCTCATTATAATTATATATAATATAACTATCATAAATTAAAATAATAATTGTTATTTCAATAATTATTCTTACAGCAATATCATTTTTAAATATTTTTACATTACCTCCTCTTTTATTAGTATCTCTAATTGATAAATATATAAAAACTACAATAAAAAAAGTAAGAAATAATCTTAAAGTATTATTTGCATAAATATTATATTTATAATATTCATAAAAAGTTAAATATCTTTGTTTAAATTTAATTTGTGTTTCAATTCCAATATAACCTCTATAAAAAATTTGTACTATTGATGTATTTTTAACATTATATAATGGAAGTTCATTAATAACTTGATTAATTCCATTTTCATAATATAAAAGTTGTTTACTTTCATAATCAAAATTTGTATATCTAAAATCTTCAATATTATCTATACAATTATATTTATCATTTTTATATAATTCATATTCTATTTCTTTTCTATTATCATAAATTGGATTTACACAAGGTAATAATTCAGATATTTTAAATTCAACAATAATATTTTTATCTTTTTTTTCATTTGTATAATGAAGATAATAACCATTATTTAATTTGATATTTTTATAATTATAATCAGATGTTCCATTTTCATTATTATCAATATAAATATGATTAATTGGACAAGTAAAAGTAGAAGGTAAACATAATTTTTTAATAAAATTTGAATCAAGAAAACCACAATCTTTTAAACCATTTAAACATTGATCAGTATTACTATATTTTAAATAATAATCAATATAATTTAATGGATTTGATGAATAAATTGGATTTAAATAAATTCCTTTCCAAGCTCTATAATAAATTTTAGGATATTTTAGTAAATTAAAACAATTACTTTTTATCATTTTCTTACTACATTTTTTCCTAAATAATTTATTATTAAAATCATCATTTGTTGAATTTAGACAATTACATGATTTAACTGTTCCTTCCCATTTTCCTAAAGTTGATTGATAAGATAAAAAAACTTTTTCTGTATTATTATCAATTTTAATTTCTTTTGGCTCAAAATCAATTAATGGCCTTAAACTTAAATTACGAAGTAAATCATCAGTATAACCATTTGAATATTCTCTAGGAATAATATAAAAAAATAATATTAATATTATAAAAAGTAAAACTGAACATTGTATATAATCATGTGTTTTATAAATTTTCCTAATATGATTAATATCAATATTTTCCATTTATTTTAGAAATTAAGGTAAAAATTAAATTAAAAAAAAAATATAATTTTTATATAAAAAAAATAACAAATAAATTTTATAACTTAAATAAATGAAAAATCCAAAAGATTCAAAACAAGATAAAAAAAAAGGACAAAAAGGAGGAAAACATAAAAATAAAGATGATAAAGATCAAGAAGAATTACCAGTAGATTTAGTATTTTGTTTCCAATCAGGAATAATACTTCAAGATTTATTAAAAAAAGCAGATTATATAGGAACATATACAACATCAAATTCAAAAAGTAAAATGTCAAAAATGATAGGAAGTCAAATAGATATGAAATTAAAAAATCAACAAGAATTAGAAAAAATATTTGATTCACTTATAATAGAAAAAACATTAAAAGTTGCATTAGTTGAAGAAGAAGCAATAAATAAATTAAATGTAGAAATAAATAAATATGCAGAAGAATTAAAATCATCAACAAATAGTATATGTAAAACTTTAGATGAAAATCCAGATATACCAAAAAATTTAATTAAAGCAAAAAGAGATCAGAAAATTATGGTTACTGATTTAAGTAGATTTTTCGATGATTTTATACTTGGAAAATTAAATAATTTTAATGCTGTTATTGAAAGTTATAATAATAAAAAAATTAATATTGATAGTTTAAGAAAAGAAGAAATGAAATATTTTAGAGAATTAAAACAATTAAATGAAAATTTAGCAAAAGAAGAAGCTGATTATAATAAAGATCAAGTTGAAATGAATCAAAATTTATTAAGAATGAAAAAATTATTAGCTAAAACTAAATTAGAAGAAAATTTATTTATTGAATATCAAAAAAATCAAATTGCTGCTTTAAGTGCTTTACATAAATCAAACTTTAAAGAAGAAGAAAATAAAATGAGAAAAGAAATTAAAGATAAAGAAGAAGAAAAGGAAAAAATTTCAAAATTAAATGAATTTGTTTATGCATATTTAAAAGAACAAAAATTGAGATATGAAGCAGAAAATTCACAATGGGAAAAAACAAAAAAAACTAAATTTGAATTAAATGAAGAAATGAGAAATGGTTTAATTGAAAAAAATAATCAAAGAAAAACAAATATTGAAAATTTACAAAAGAAAATTCAAAATTATAGACTTGCAAATGAACATTTAACTAAAGTTGCTAGTGAATTAAATTATACTAACTTTAATACTATTCATGGTCCTGATGTTAAATTACCTCCTATTTATAATGTTCCTGAACAAAAAGAACCTACTACTGAACAACCTAAAAATGAAAATAATGAAATTCCATCTAGTGAACCACCAATTGCATAAATAAAAATCATTTATTATTAATTATTTTTTAATAAATAAAAAAAGAAACAATCGAGATTTATAATTTAATTAAGAAATAATTTTTTTTAAATAAAAAATTTAAATAATTATTCTTTAAATTTATATAATAAAAGTAAAGTTCACATCTTTATTAATAAAAGTTAAAATAAATTTATAATTCTAAATACACATTACAAAAAATTAATTGAATAAATTTTATTTAAGAAAAATATTTTTTAAAGTAGAAACTTTTTTTTTATAATTTAGATGAAGTTAAATGATAATGATTATATAATAATTTAAATTTATTTATATTTTTTTTATTGATTAAAATCTCAACAAAAATCAATCATCAAATTCATAATATTTAATTATAAAAAATGAATTTAAAAAATTTTAAAAAATACAAAAAAAAATTCTTTTTTAAAAATGTTCATCATCTTCATCAAATTCCCCATCCATATCTTCACCTTCTTCAACTTTTTCATCTTCAGCTTCTTGAATAACAATTTTTTCATTTCTATCATGATAATTTTCATTTTCAATTTCTTTAATTTGTTTAATTAACCCTTTTAAATTTTTTTTAGAAGCTTCTTCTAATTTTTGATATTTTTCCAATTTACTTTGTAAATAATCATGATTTCTAATTTTTTCAACATAAATTCTATAAATATTACTTAATTCACTTTCATATTGTCCTAACTCACTTTGATGTGAAGGTGCAGCATGTTGAATAGATTCTAATCTCTTTTCAGCTCTTTGTAATTCTTCTTTTTTAATTTGTAATTCTTGTCCAATTTCATTTTGTTTTTGTTTTAATTCATTAACATGTGTATCTAATTGTTCTAATGCTTTCTCTTGACCTGATAAAATTTTCATTATTTTCTTTTCTATTTCAGCATCTTTTGAATTATCATAACTTGAAGATATACTATCTAAATATTCTATTGCTTGATCTCTTGCTTGTTTTAATCCTTTTTCTTTATCTAATAAATCCAAAAGCTAAAAAATTAATTATATATATAAAATTTTTTTTTATTTACATTTAAACCAATATCTACAATTTCTTGTGATAATTCTTTAATTTTTGATAAGTCATTTTTCTTACTTGTAATATCTAATTCTTGACCAATTTCATAATCATTTTGAAAAGAAACTGATTTTTTTGCATTGTATAATATTTGAACTACTTTTAATAATTCTTGTACTGCGTGTCCATCTGCAGCATATAATTTTTTTGAGTTTAATTTTAATTTGAGATTATTATAAAAGAATGTACATGCTGCTCTTATAAATTCCACTCTTGCTTTTTCATCTTCTATATTATCTGGAATTTCTGCTTTTTTGTCAAATCTTGTTGCTAACCAATATATTATTTCGGCTACTAATTTAAAGTTTGATACACGGAAATTTTCCATTGATATTGTTCTTGGATATCCTAAACTACGCATCATTTCACAAAAATTTTGTAATTCACGATATGACATTTTTAATTTATATATTTTTTATTTTTTTTATTTGTTTTTATATAAATTTGTTTTTTTTTAGTGTTCGTTTTTTATATTTTTTTTTTATTTAAATTTATATTTATTATTTATTTTTAATTTTATTTTTATTCTTTTATTTTTTATTTATTATTAATATATATTTTTTGTAATTTATTCATAGTTTATTTTAAAAATATCTTTTTGTTTTTTTTATATTAAATTATCTATAATAATATAAGATATTTATTTTAGAAATGACTTTCAGAATCTAAATAAAAATAATTAGAATTTATTTTATGAAAAAAATTTATCTTTTCTCTTTTTTTATTTTTTAAATTAATTAATAATGGGTTGTGGTCATGGTAAAACTATTGAAAAAAAAATAAAAAATAAAAAATTTTCATTCCCAAAATGTTCAATATCAATTAATTGTAATTGTGAAATAACATCAATGGCATTAATAGACAAAAATAGTATTCTAATAGGAACTCAAAATGAAATAAAACTATTAGAAATATCATCTAACGAACCAAAAACATTATTTACAGAACATAAAGGAAGTATAAATTATATATTAAAATTAAAAAATGGTTTATTTGCATCAGCAGGACAAGATAAAAAAATAAAAATATGGGATTTAAAAGAAAAAAAAAGTAAAATGACACTTGAAGGACATAAATCAATGATATGGACAATAACAGAAAGTTTAGATGAGAGATTAATTTCAGGAGCAGATGATAAAAAAATAATAGTATGGGATATAAAAAATGAAAAAATTGATTTTATATTATTTGAATGTAAAAATGAAATATCTTCTTTAATAACATTAAAAGATGGTAAAATTATAAGTGGTTCAGGAGATAATATTTTAAGAATTTGGGATTTAAATAAAAAAGAAATTAATAATGAAATTAAATGTGATAATTCTGCTTGGTGTTTAAGAGAATTACACAATAATAAAATTGCTATTGGAATGGGTAATGGTGATATATTAATTTATAATATTAAAAATTTAAAATGTGAAATTACTTTAAAAGAACATAAACAAAGTATAAATTGTTTATTAGAAATGGAGAATGATATTTTAATTTCTGGAAGTGATGAAAATGATATGATTCAATGGAATTTAAAAGATCCTGAAAGTAAATTTATTATAAAAGGACATGAAGATAGAATAAGTTCTATAATTAAAATTGATAATGAAAGATTTGCCTCATCATCAAAAGATAAATTTGTTAAAATATGGGAATAAAAAATATATTTTTTTTTTTTAGGAATTTTATATATATTTATAGTCTATTTTTTATCTAAAAAAGGAAATTTTATTATTCAATTGTATAAAAATTTAATTCTCAAAATAATGTAATTCATTTATTTTATCCATAACTATATCTAAATTTTTTTCCATATCATCAATAACTTCACTTTTTAATTCCATAATTTTCTCATTATTAAAATTTTCTTTAACATCATCAGCAGTAACTTCCATAATTTCACATTCAATATTTTCAGTAATTTTCTTATCATTATAACCTCTTTCCTTTAATCTATCATATAATTCAGTATTATTACATCTTAATAAAACAATTAAATCAATCCAATCTTCTGGAATAAAACCAGCTGAATGAAAATCTAATAAACATCCTCCTTCTTCAATTATTGGTTCTAAATAATCACATATCATATCATCATCAAATACTGGTACATTAAATTCATCATTCCATTCTTTATATAATTTATTTTCGGTAACTATATTACCTAAATTTATATTTTTCATTTGATAATTTTTTTCATCTAAGATTCTACTTTGAAGAAGTGTTGTAAATGATGTTTTTCCTACACCTGGAGTTCCACTTATTAAAATATTTGGGTATTTTCTTTCTGATTTGGAATCCATATGATATTAAATCATTAAATTAGTAATATAAATTATTTTTTTTTTCATAATAAAATAAGAGATATTTATTTTTAATGAGTTTTGAAGATTATGAGATTCTAGGTTATAATGAAATTGAAAAGAAAGATTTGGTTATTATAGATGATAAATCTAGTAAAAATAATTATAAACAAAATAATGATAATGAATTTATTAATCAAGAAAATAATTTGATTCAAAAAAAAAATATTGATAGTAAAAAGTTAAATATAGATTCAAATAGTGAGATAAATAAAAATAATGAGAATCAAAATATTAAAAAAAAAAAGAAAAAAACAGTGAAAAAGAAAAAGAAAAAGAAAAAGGATGATAATAATAATAATAAAAATGAGGATAAAATTATTGATGATAATAAAAACAAAAATGATGATATTCAAAATATTAATAATAAGGATAAAATTATTGATGATGATAATAAAAACAAAAATGATGATATTCAAAATATTAATAATGAGGATATAATTATTGATGATAATAATAAAAACAAAAATGATGATATTCAAAATATTAATAATGAAGATAAAATTATAGATGATAATAAAAACAAAAATGTTGATATTCAAAATATTAATAATGAGAATAGTAATAATGAAAATAAAAACATAAATAATATTGAAATGCTAAATATTAATAATAAGGATAAAATTATTAATAATGAAAATAAACACATAAATAATATTGAAATGCAAAACATTAATAATGAAGGTACAATTATAGATGATAATAAAAAAAAAAATCATGATATTCAAAATATTAATAATGAGAATATTAATAATGAAAATAAAAACAAAAATTTTAATAATGAGAACAATATTTTTAAAAGTGATAAGAAAGACACAAATATTAATAATGAAAATAAAATTATAAAATATGATAATAAAGAAGAAAATAATGATATTCTAAATATTAATACTGAAGATAAAATAAAAAATACAATAAAAGAAAATGATGATATTAAAAATAATAATAACGAGAATAAAATTATTAACAATGAAAATAATGATAATAAAAATGTAAATATTAATACAGATAATAAAATCATTAATAATGATAATCAAATTAGCAAATATAATAATAATATTAACATTGAAAATAATAATAAAACAATAAATAATAATCAAAGTTTAGATAATAAAAGTATAAATAAAAATGATGAAAATATTGAATTTAATATTGTTCTTTTAGCTGATTCAAATGTAAATAAATCATATATTATGAAATGTTATATAGAAGATAAAATAGTAACTAAAAATATTTTCACTTCTCTTATAGGATTTGAACAAGAAGAAAAACAAATAAATATAAATGGATTACAAATTAATTTAAATTTAATTAATGTTGCAGGACAAGAAAGATATAAAACAATTACAAAAACAATATATGAAAACAGTCAAGTATTTATGATTTTTTTTGATTATCAAAATGAGGAATCGTATAATTCAGTTAAATTATGGTATGAAAATATTTATAATTATATAAATGATATTAATGATGTTTTGATATATATAGTTGGTATTAATCCTCAAAATTCAATTGATAAATTGAAAAATGTAAATAGTAAAGAATTTATTATTAATAATTTAAATATTGAAAAATTCGAGTTTAAAATTTGTCATGAAAATGATATCGATAGTATAAGGAATTTATTTAAAGATTTAATAAATGATGGTTATGAAAAATTTAATAAATAAAAAAAAACTTTTATAAAACATAATATAAAAGTAACAAAAAAAAGAAAAAAAATAAAATTTCTTTTTTAGAAAAATAATAAAAAAAAAC
>JAEEGL016496974.1_pt1 | contig 14682 bp, 7 predicted proteins | sample 9134231 | NCBI WGS metagenome assembly JAEEGL01 (sample SAMN16246548, study PRJNA631951) | gut metagenome | biome: gut microbiome; feature: rumen; material: fiber-attached | host: Bos | place: Iran: Karaj | collected 2018-10 | reverse complement strand
GGTTACTTTTAACGGATTAATGTGGGCCTTTACTCAGCCAATTAATATGTTTGGAATTCTTGTAGATAATACTCAGAATTTTGCTGCTTCAAAAGACCGTTTATATGAACTGTGGTGTGCTGAATCAAAAATCAAAAATACAACAGAAAAAACTCCTGTAAAAAAGGAAGAAAGTATTACAGGAAATGTTCAGTTTAAGAATGTAAGTTTTTCTTATAACGAAGTTCCTGTTTTAAAGAATGTAAATTTTGAAATTGAAAGCGGAAAAACAGTTGGAATTCTTGGGCCTACAGGTTCGGGTAAATCTACTCTGGCAAATCTTTTATGCCGTTATTATGATGTTTCTTCCGGAGAAATTTTGATTGACGGAATTAATGTAAAAGATTACGACCTTCAGTATTTAAGAAGAAATGTTGGAATTACTATGCAGGAAGCCTTTTTGTTCAGCGATACAATAGAAGGAAATATTGCTTTTGCAGATATAGAAGCCGATTTTTCTGAAGTAGAAAAAGCCAGTGAGCTTGCAAGAGTTAAAGAATTTATTGGTGATGTAACAGACGGCTATGATACAATTGTCGGCGAAAGGGGAGTTGGATTAAGCGGCGGTCAAAAACAGAGAATCGCTCTTGCCAGGCTTTTCCTGGCAAATCCAAAAATTATGATTCTTGATGATACAACCAGTGCTGTTGATAACGATACTGAAAAGAAAATTCGTGAAAGCATAAAGCTTCAGAGTAAGGGACATACAACTTTTATTATAAGTCATAGAGTTTCTTCTTTTGAAGATGCAGATATTATTATTGTTCTGGAAAACGGATCTGTTACACAATATGGAACTCATAACGAGCTTATTGCGCAGGATGGATATTATAAACAGGTCTGGGAAGAGCAGAACTGTGTCTGATTGAGAGGTTTATTATGGCAAGAAATAAATTTGATGCTGATGAAGAAATAGAACAGAAATTTAATGCTCACATAATTTTAAGATTGCTTAAGTGGATAAAACCTTTTTCCGGATGGATGCTTTTTTCCTGCGTGTTAATGCTTCTTTCTTCGGGAATTTCATTAACCAGCCCATATCTTATCCGCATGGCAATTGATACAGCAATTCCAAATAAAGATTACAGAATGCTCATTATTCTTTCTTCGATTATGTTAGTTTCTACTCTTGTGGTAAGAATTCTGCTTGCAGAAAAATTAAAGATAATGACAAGAGTTGCTCAAAAAATAATTGTAAATATACGTAAAGATGTTTTTACAAAATTGCAAAGTCTTCCATTCACATATTTTGACAGCCGGCCGCATGGAAAAATTTTAATTCGTGTTGTTAATTATGTGGACTCACTTTCAGATTTACTTTCTAATGGAATTATTCAGCTTTTTTCCGATCTGTTTACTCTTATTGTAATTATCATTTTTATGCTTGTTATAGATGTAAAGCTTACGCTTGTCTGCATGGCTGTTCTTCCTGTACTTTTTATAATTCTTTTTTCTATGAAAAAAAAGCAGCATGAAGCATGGAAGCAGGAAAGTTATAAGCGTTCAAATTTAACAGCGTATATTTCTGAAAGTCTTAACGGAATGAAAATAACACAAAGCTTTGCACGCGAAGAAGTGAATCAGGGAATATTCAACGATTTATGCCGCAAATGCAAAAAAGTCTGGATAAGGGCTGTAAATATTAATAATATAATCTGGCCGGTTGTAGATAATCTTTCTACTCTTGGAGTTGCTCTTGTTTATCTTGCTGGAATTGCATGGCTTGGAAAAGAAACCGGACATGCAGTTACAATCGGAACTCTTGTTGCTTTTGCAGGCTATATCTGGCGTTTCTGGTTTCCAATTCAGAGTCTTGGAAATTTTTATAATTCTATGGTTACGACAGGTGCTTATGTTGAACGCATTTTTGAACTTCTTGATGAAAAAGAAGATATTACCGATTGCGAAAATGCAGTTGAACTTCCGCCGATCCGCGGACACGTTACTTTTGACCATGTAAACTTTTCTTACGAAAAAGATACTCCGGTATTAAAGGACGTAAACTTTGTAATTACTCCCGGAATGACTGTGGCAATTGTTGGACCTACAGGCGCTGGAAAAACTACAATCGTAAATTTGTTGACCAGATTTTATAATCCCGACGACGGAAAGATTTTAATAGACGGCCTTGATATTCAAAGCCTTAAAATTAAATCAATAAGAAAACAGGTTGGCGTTATGCTTCAGGATTCTTTTTTATTCAGCGGAACAATTATGGAAAATATTCGCTACGGAAATCTTGAAGCAAGTGATGAAGACTGTATAAAGGCTGCAAAAACTGTTCAGGCTCATGAATTTATTTCTGCTTTTCCGGAAGGTTACAATACAAAGCTTTCTGCAAACGGAGGCGGCTTGAGTCAGGGACAAAAACAGCTTTTAAGCTTTGCAAGGGTTCTTTTAAGTGATCCAAGAATTTTAATTCTGGATGAAGCAACTTCTTCCGTAGATACTCATACAGAAAAGGCTTTGCAGAAAGGTCTTGGCGAGCTTTTAAAAGGAAGAACAAGTTTTATAATTGCTCATCGACTTTCAACAATCCGAAATGCAGACATTATTTTTTATGTTGATCATGGTCAGATAGTTGAAAGTGGAAATCATGAAGAGCTTATTAAACTTGGCGGAAAATATGCAGACATGGTAAAAATCAAAAGATAGGAAAAAACATAAATTTGTGATATATTGTATGTATGAAAATAATTCATCTTGCGGATTTGCATTGAGGAAAACGTGTCTATGAATTTTCCATGTGCGAAGATCAGAAATATATCCTAAATCAAATTTTACAGATTATCGATGAAAAAAAGCCCGATTGCATAATTATTGCCGGTGATGTTTATGATAAGTCTGTGCCGCCTGTAGAAGCCGTGGAGCTTCTGGATTATTTTTTAATTCAACTTTCCAATAGAAAGCTTCCTGTATTTATAATAAGCGGAAATCACGACAGTCCGGAGCGACTTGCTTTTGGTTCAAGCCTAATGGAATCCAGTAAAGTTTTTGTTTCTCCAGCTTATGACGGCACTGTTAAAAAAATAAGTTTGAATGATGATTTTGGTGCAGTTAATTTTTATCTTCTGCCGTTTATAAAGCCAACTACCGTTCGTCAGTTTTTTCCGGATGAGAAAATTGAAGATTATAATGATGCAGTAAAGGCGGCGCTTAAAAATTTAGAGCTTAATAAAAAAGAAAGGAATGTTCTTATTGCGCATCAGTTTGTTACTGGCGCACAGACCTGCGATTCAGAAGAAAAAACTGTCGGCGGAATGGATAATGTAAGTGCAGAACTTTTTTTTGATTTTGATTATACGGCGCTCGGACATATTCACGGGCCGCAGAAAATAATCAGGGAAAATATTCGGTACAGCGGAACGCCTTTAAAATATTCTTTTTCGGAATGCAATCATAAAAAAAGTGTTTTATTTGTTGAGTTAAAGGAAAAGGAAAATTTTTCTTATGAATGCATTCCGTTAAAACCTCTTCATGATATGAGGGAAATTAAAGGCAGCTACGACCAGATAATGCTCAAGAAAAATTACGAAAACACAAATACAGAAGATTATGTTCATATTACATTAACCGACGAAGAAGATATCCCGGAAGTTTTTTCAAAATTGCGTACGGTTTATAAAAATCTTATGAAGATTGATTATGATAATTTAAGAACTCAGTCTTACATGAATATTTCTGAAAATACAGTCGAAACTGCTTCTCCGCTTGAACTGTTTGAAAGGTTTTATGAATTACAGAACAATTCACAGCTCGATGAAGATTCCAGAAAATTTTTGATTTCACAAATGGAAGAAATCTGGGAGAAGTAGAAAATGCGGCCGTTAAAAATTTCAATTGAAGGTTTTGGAACATACTGTAAAGCAGTCGAAATAGATTTTACAAAATTTGGAAACTCCGGACTTTATTTAATAACCGGCGATACTGGCTCCGGCAAAACTACAATTTTTGATGCAATTACTTTTGCACTGTATGGTGAACCGAGCGGTTCTTTCCGTCAGTCGTCTATGCTGCGTTCAACTTATGCAGACGAAAATACGCCCACTTATGTTGAACTTGAATTTTTATTCAGAGATAAGGTTTACAGGGTAAACAGAAATCCTTCGTATTTAAGAAAAGCAAAAAGGGGAGAAGGTCTTGTTTCTCAGGATGCAGATGCAGTTTTGTATTGTCCGGATGGAAGTGTAATTACAAAAACTCAGACAGTAACAAATTATATAACGGAGCTTCTTGGACTTGATAGAAATCAATTCATGCAGATTGCAATGATTGCACAGGGAGATTTTCAAAAGCTTCTTACAAGCGATACGTCTGACCGCCAGGAAATATTCAGAAAAATTTTTAAGACGGATAAATATCAGCAGTTACAGAAAAATCTTTCTGCACAGGAAAATGATTTAAAAAATAAATGTGTTGTCTTAAGAAATTCGCTAACAACTTTTTTCTCGTCTGCAATATCAGATTCTGAAGAATTTTTAGAATTAAAGGAAAAGGATTTTTTCTGGGATGAAAAAATTGAATTCCTAAACAAATTAATTTTGGAAAATGAAGAAGAAAAATCTAAAAAAGAAAAAGAACATGAAAAATTAAAAAAGAAGCTTGAAGAATATGCCGTAAAAATTTCTGGCATTGAAGATTTTAAATCTGCACAAAATGACGAAAAAGAAATTAAGCAGACATTGGAAATTCTGGAAAAGAAAAATTCCGAACTTTTGGAAAATAAAAATAAATTAGAAAGTCAGAAAGAAGAGTTTTCTCAAAAAGAAAAAAGATTAACCTTATTAAAAGATTCATTAAAGGATTACGAAAATTATGAACAGCTTTTAATAATGAATGACCGGCTTTCGGAAAAAAATAATGAACTGAATGCTGAGTTTGAAAAATTAAACGCTCGGATTAGTAAGGGTGAAAATTTAATTAACGAAACGGAAAAGCTTATAAAGGAATTAGCATCAGCTAAAGAAAGCTGTCTGCTTTTAAAAGCAGAAAAAGAAAAGCTGATTTTAAAAGAAAAAAATATTCAGGAAATAATTGAATTAGAAAATCACAGGAAATTTTTAGAAGATGAGCTTTTAAAAAATCAGGATGAATTAAAAGAAATTATAAAAGAAAGCGAAGCGCTCCAGAAAAAATATATGGACGCTTATAATAATTTTTTAAATGCGCAGGCTGGAATTCTTGCTTCAACGTTAGAAGAAAATTTTCCGTGTCCGGTATGCGGTTCATTAATTCATCCGTCTCCTGCAAAAAAATCAGAAAACGTACTTTCGCAGAACGAGCTTGAATTATTAAAAAAAGAAGCCGAAGATTCTTCCAATCTTTCAACAGAAAAAAGTCAGGCCTGTGCAGTTTTAATAACAAAAATCGATAATGTAAAAAATCAGATTCAGGAAAAAAAATCTGAAGCAAAAATGCAGGACGAAGAAAAAACAGTTTTTGATTTTCTTGAAGAAGTGCAGAATGAAATTTCAATCTGTCAGAATCAGTTAGTTGAAAATAACACAAAGGTTAAAAAATGTTCTGAATTGGAAAATCAGCTTCCGGAATATAAAACACTTGCAGAAGATTTACGGAATCAGCGTGATGAGAAAAAAGAAGAAATAATTAAAAATGAATCTGAGATTTTGAATAATAAAAATAATTTAAATGAAATAAAAAAGGAACTTGAATTTTCTTCAAAGATTGAAGCAGAAACTTTTATTGAAAAATTAAATTTAGAAATTAATGAATTTAATTCGGCGCTTGAAAAATGCAGTACGGAATATTTAAGCAATAAAGAAGAGCTTGTTCAGAAACAGACTTCGCTTAAAGAAACACAAAAGCGTCTTGAAATTCATTTTGATTTTGATGCAGAAGAAATTTTAAATCAGGCACAAACGCTCGAAGAAGAAGAAAAAAATCTCCAGGAAAATCTTACGCAGTTATATCACCAGATAGAAACAAATAATTCCGTTTATAAAAATCTGCGCGAAAATACTTCAAAGCTTAAAAAACTGGAAAGTGAATATTCAATCGTTCAAAAATTATCTGCAACTGCCAATGGAAAAATAGGGCAGGGAAAAGACAGAATTATGCTTGAAACCTATGTTCAGATGACATATTTTGACCGCATAATTGCCCATGCAAATAAACGATTTTTAATTATGTCCGGCGGACAATATGAGCTTGTAAGAAAAAAATCAAGCGATGATGCAAGAATTATCAGCGGGCTTGAATTAAATGTTATTGATCATTACAGCGGAAGCGAAAGAAGTGTAAAGTCACTTTCGGGCGGAGAATCTTTTGAAGCTTCGCTGGCTCTGGCGCTTGGACTTTCGGATGAAATTGCTTGTACAGCGGGCGGAATTAAAATTGACACAATGTTTATTGATGAAGGCTTTGGAACTCTCGATACTGATACAATTCAAAAAGCTTATGATGCGCTTGTTCTGGTAAGCGAAGAAAATCGTCTTGTAGGAATTATTTCTCATGTTGATTTCTTAAAGGAAAAAATTGACCGGCAGATTGTCGTAAAAAAAGAATTGGATAAAGGAAGTCATGTAAAAATTGTTTTGTAAACAATTTTATGATACAATGAAAAAATGAATAACAAGAATTTTCAGGTAGCAGCATATTTAAAAAATCAAAAATCAGAAAGCGAAACTGATGCCAGATTAAAGGCAACGACAGATTATTTAAAGACCGGCGGACTTTTAAAAGTTCCTGTAGAACCTCAGGCCAGCGACGGAAAAGATTCTGTTTACAGAAAGGTTGCAAAATTCCTTTTGATAATCGGCGAAGATGAAGCGGCAAAAATTCTTCAGCATCTTCCCGAAAATCAGATAGAAAAAATAATTCCGGAAATTGCTTCCATCAGAACAGTAAGTGACGAAGAAGCAACTGTAATTCTTGAAGAATTTAATGAACGGGCAAATCGTGCAAAATCTCAGGGAGGAGCACAAACTGCTCGTGAAATTTTAACAAAGGCTTATGGAAAAGACCGTGCTGAACAGCTCCTTGCAAAATCAATTCCGGCCCAGACAGAAACTCCTTTTGAATATTTGTTCGACTTAGATAAAGAAAGAATCTATCAGCTTTTAAGCGATGAAAATATAGGTATTCAGTCGCTGGTAATTTCCAAGCTTCCTCCAAAAAAAGCGGCAAGCGTAATTAACATGATGAAGGAAGAAGAAAAAAAAGAACTTGTTCTTCGGCTTGCAAAAATGGAATCTATTTCGCCTGAAGTTTTAAGACGCGTTAATCAGGCTATGATGGAAAAGGAAAAAAATCTTACTGTAGAAAATACCGATTCAATTGACGGACGAAATGCACTTGCGCAGATTTTAAAACGCATGGACTTTTCTTCTGAAAAAGAAATTCTCGAAACTCTTTCTGATCAGGATCCTGATTTGGGAAAAGATTTGCGTTCACGCTTATTTACCGATGAAGACGTAATTAATGCAGATGACCGTTTTATTCAGGAAGTTTTGCATAATATGTCCGAAGTGGAAATTGCGCATCTTCTCTGCGGAAAAAGTCCTGATTTTAGGGAGAAGATTCTTTTCTGTATTTCTTCCGGCCGACGGATGGAAGTTCGTGAACAGGAATAAATATTAAAGCCTATGCGAAAAAGTGAATGCGAAAGAATTACAAATGAATTCCTTGCAAAACTCAGAACCGGCTTTGAAGCAGGACAGTTAATAATTAAAGACAGAAATGATGACGACTTTGTAGAGTGATAAAATGTTTGATGTAAAAGATAAAAACAATATTGGAAAAGAATATAACGGGTTTATTCTTCTTGGAATAGACGAACTTGCTGATTACAAAACTCAGGCTGTTTATTTGAGGCATAAAAAAACAGGACTTGAAGTTTATCATATTTTAAAAGAAGACAAGGAAAATTTATTTGCATTTGCCTTCAGAACCTTTGCAAACGATTCAAAGGGTTGTGCTCATATTATGGAGCATTCAACCTTGTGCGGTTCGGAAAAATATCCGCTTAAGGAACCATTTACAACTCTTGCCGGAACTAGTCTTAATACTTTTTTAAATGCGCTTACTTATCCGGATAAAACTGTTTATCCGGGCGCTTCTGTTGTTCGTGCAGATTATTTTAATATGATGGATGTTTATGCCGACGCCGTATTTTTTCCAAAGCTTGATTATACAACCTTTATTCAGGAAGGCCATAGACTCGAACTTGATGAAAATGGAAATTTAAGTATTCAGGGAGTCGTTTACAACGAGATGAAGGGAAACTATTCAAGCTTTAAGGATATTGCAATAGATGCCCAGATAAGAACAATGTATCCGGATTGTTTTGCTTCCTTTGATTCCGTCGGCGATCCTTTAAATATTCCCGAATTAACTTACGAAGAGTTTCTGGATTTTCATCAGAAATTTTATAATCCCGATAACTGTCTTTTGTATCTTTATGGAAATATTCCAACCTGCGAACAGCTTGATTTTTTGAACGAAAGATTTATAGCAAGGCTTGAAAAAAAATATAACTGTACAAAAGAAATTGAAAATTACAATTCTGAGTTACCGATTGTAAAACCAGAAATTAAAGAATTACAGAAATTAAAATTAATTCAGAAATCAACGGAAATACGCTGTATTGCTCCAAAAACAGGAAGCACTGGCGAAGTCGTTACATTGAACTGGTATTCCGGATCTTATGATATGGAAAAATATTTTCTTTCCGAGGTTTTATGCGGAAACGACAGTTCTCCTTTAAGCTACAGATTAATGAATTCAAAACTCGGAGATGATCTTTCTCCTATCTGGAGTAATTTCGGACAGTTTCAGGAAGAATTTTTTACTTATGGTCTTTCCGGCGTAAAAAAGAAAAATGAACAGAAGGTTTATGATTTAGTTCAGAATTCACTTAAAGAAATTTATGAAGAAGGAATTTCGCAGAAGGATATCGATTCAGCCGTTATGGGAATTGATTTTTCTTTGCGCGAAGTAACACGTTATTTCGGTCCGTATTCCCTTGTTCTTATGGATAAGGTTTTAAAAGGCTGGAATTATGGAAACGCATGTTCAACTCAATTATCGCCGATTTCTACCTTTGAAAAGTTAAAGGAAAAAATCAGAAGCGATAAGGACTTTACTAGAAATCTTATTAAAAAATATTTTCTGGATAATAAGATTGTCGTTAAGCTTGTCGTTGAGCCTTCGGATAAATATTTTAAGGAACGCGAAAATTCAGAAAGAAAACTTATAAAAAAACTTTCTGTAAATCTTGATAAGGAAAAATTAAAAAAGGAGCTTGATGAGCTTCATGCTTATCAGCAGTATGTAGAAACTCCGGAAGATACCGCATGTATTCCAAAAACAAAAATTTCTGAGCTGGACAGAAATCTTGATATTCCTAAACTGGAAATTTCAGAAGCAGAAGGAAACAATTCAGCAAAGATTCCATTATTCTTAAGCGAAGAAGATACAAACGGAATTTTTTACGTGGATGTACTTTTCCCGTTCGATACGCTTGATGCAGACAAAATGAGGCACATTCCGTTCCTTACAAATATTCTTACAAACATCGGCTGGAATTCTAAACAGTGGAACGACTGTATTACAGAAAGTTCCTGCGTAATGGGCGATGTATGGGGAAGGGCGTTGTGCGGTTCCTGCTGTGATGCTCCTCAGTCACTTGAACTATTAGAAAAATACAAAAATAAGAATTTTATGAGCCGCCAGTGGATTGGCGTAAGCTGCAAGGCATTAACCTATAAAGCAAAGGAAACCTTTGAGCTTTTAAGCGAAATAATTACAAAAATGGATTTTCTTGATGAAAAGCGTTTTGATAATCTTTTTGCAGAATTTCTTGCAGATAAAAAAGCATCTTTTGTTGCAGACGGAAGAAATTATATTTTAAAGAGAACTTCATGCATGCTTGATAAGGATTATGCTTTGGGCGAAGTTCTCTGGGGCGTTAGCCAGTTACAGACAATTTCTGAATACACGAAAATCGGTGCGAAAAAAACTTTGCAGATATTTAAAGACATTTATAAGAGCTGTATGGAAAGCGGAGCTGTCGTTCACATAACTGCAGATAAGGATTCATTTGAAAAAATTAATCCGCTCATATCTGAATTTGTAAAAGCTGCTGATTTTAAAGCATTAAAACCTGCAGTTCCTTTTACGGTTGAAGACATTAAGCCATATATAATTAATTCAGATGCGGCCGGAAATAACGAGGTTCAGTTATTAAAGGTTCACTCTCAGACAGGTTATGCCGCTAGCTGTACAAAATCTTCTGTTTATCTTTCTAAAGAAGCTGCTGGAGAAAATGTATTTGCTTCGTGGCTTGGAAATCATTCATTGTGGGATAAAATAAGGACAATGGGCGGTGCTTATGGAGCAATGATGTGGGTTGATAATATGCATAAAGCCTCTTTCTTTTCTTCCTATCGTGATCCGACTCCGGAAAAATCTCTGGAAGTATTTAAAAGCTGCCTTAAGGAAATTTCAGAAAAAGAATTTTCAAAAGAAGAAGTTGAACAGACGGTTGTCGCCTGTTATGGAGATGCAATTGTTCCAAGAAGCCCGATTGGCAGGGCAAATTCAGCTTTTGAAAACTTTTTGTATGCAAATCCTGCAGAATTTAGGGCAATCAGAATTAATAATGTTCTCGAGGTTTCTGCAGAAGATGTTCAGAATGCTGCAAAAAGATTCTATAAATGGTCTGAAGAACTCTATAATGGGGCAATATTTATAGATAAATCAAAAAAATGTAGTGGAAATAAAATAGATATTCCGTTATAATTATAGAATCTTTTGGAGAAAAGTTATGGATAAAAAAACATTGCAATGTGTAAAAATGTTGCGTGATTTAGTTTCTGATGTTCAGGGAGCACCTTTTCCGGGGCCGGAATTAAAGCCTGAACTTTATGAAATCTGGTATGAACACGCACAGAGAGCGGCAGTTACCTGTTTTGAATTTTTGAACGATAACTTCCCTCAGGAACAGAAAGAACTTAACAAGGCAATTGGTAAAATCTTTCAATAATCAGTAAAACGCTTCTTCTTATGTTTTTGAATTTTATGCCGATAATATACGTGTAAAGGTATATTGTTTTATGGCACCAAAGACTAAGAAAATTAAAGATTTTAACGCAGGATTTAGCGGAAAAAAAAATAAATTAGGAATTAATATCTGGCGTTTCTTTTTTAACGGAATTAATTCCATTTCAGGCTCAGAACAGATGTTCTTTATTGAGTTTGAGATGTTAAATCCTTTCTTATCTCCATCTGAAACAATATTAAGCTTTAAAACCAAAGTAAAATTTTCTGCCGAAGACCTTCAATATGCACTTGCAGGAACCGATTCGGCTTCTAATCTTCAAACAGAAGAAAAAAATCTTCCTTCATATTGTGTAATTCGCTGCGGAATGCTTGGAATAGTTCCAAAACAAATCTGCTGTTACACTCCTATAAAGCAAATAACCTTTAAAAATCATCCTTTTGAGATTCAGACTGAACGCGCTTTGTTTACAGAAAATAAAATTTCGGGAAATATCAGTCTTTCAAAAGCTGAATGCGAAAAACATCCTGAATATTTTTGCGATTCCGGCAATGTTTCTTGGGATATTACATACGAAACAAACTGCGAAGTTGGAGAAGGCGAAAATACAAACTTTTTCCGCTGGTTCCCTTACGGATTAAAAACTGATTATTCAGGAAAAATCGTTTTTGACGGCGATGAATATATAATCAATCCAAAAAAGAGCTTTGGTTATTCAGAGCGTTATTTTGGAAAGTCTCTTGTAGAACCTTGGTTCCATATTTCTGCAGAAAATCTTACGAGTGTAATTACAGGCAAAACATTATTTGATTCTGCCTTTGCCGTTCAGGGAATTTTTGATAACAGAGTCGCATTTGCAGGTAAGTTTGAAGATAATTTAATAGTATTCGAAACAGACAGTTCAAAAAGACAGTTTTCTTGCGTTTGGGATTGTGTTCAAATGCCTGAAAACGATAATCCGGAAGAAAATCTTCTTCACTGGTCAGTAAGTTTGAGCAGCAAAAAATGGATTATAGATATTGATATTTTCTGCAGAATTAAAGAAATCTTTAACCGCAAAATAGAAATGCCTGACGAAAGCCGTCTTGTTTTAAATATGCTTCAGGGCGCAACCGGAACCGGCGAAATTAAATTATACAAGAGAAACGGCAGCAATCTTGAACAGATTGAACATGCTAATCTTACAAAAGTAGTCTGCGAATTCGGTCATACAGAACAGGGCGAATTCTAGAACTTTTTCCCATTTCAGTTTTTTTCCTCATATTCATAAGCTGCAAAAAAAAAATTGCCGAATAACAAAAATTTTACTATTTTAAATTATGAATCAGGTACAATCTGTGTAAGATTGCTGCCGGGGAGTAAAAAATGAATTACGAAAGCTATACGATAAAGACACAGGAAGCTTTACAGGAAGCTTCTTCTATTGCAAATAAAAATGATAATTCCGAAATTGGAACAGAGCATGTTCTTCTTGCGCTTCTTGAACAGCAGGATGGCCTTATTCCGCCTGTTGTAGAAAGAATTGGAATTTCATGTTCTGAATTAATTAATAAGACAAAAGAATTAATTAACTCAAATCCTAAAGTAAGCGGAGCGGCTCAGGTTTATCTTTCTTCTTCAATGCAGAAGGTTCTTGCAAAAGCAGAAAACGAAATGGCTTCAATGCACGACCAGTTTCTTTCTACTGAACATATTCTGCTTGCAATTACAGAATGTGATGATAAAACCTGCGGCCTGTTAAAATCCTGCGGAATTAATCACAAGGCAGTTCTGGAAGCTTTAAAATCTGTAAGGGGAAATCAGACTGTAGATTCAAATGATCCGGAAGCTAAGTCACGTACTCTTGAAAAATACTGCCGCGATTTAACAGCCGCTGCAAGACAGGATAAAATTGATCCGGTTATTGGCCGTGATGAAGAAATAAGACGAGTAATGCAGGTACTCTGCCGTCGTACTAAAAATAATCCGGTAATAATTGGAGAGCCGGGCGTTGGTAAAACTGCAATTGTAGAAGGTCTTGCACGCCGTATTGCAAGCGGAGACGTTCCGGAATCATTAAAAAATAAACGTCTTCTTGCGCTGGATTTAGGAAGTCTTGTAGCAGGTGCAAAATTCCGCGGAGAATTTGAGGAACGCTTAAAGGCTTTAATAAATGAAGTTTCTAAGAGTGAAGGTCAGATAATTCTTTTTATTGATGAACTTCATACACTGGTTGGAGCGGGTGCAAGCGAAGGTTCAATGGATGCTTCGAATCTTCTTAAGCCGGCACTTGCTCGTGGAGAACTCAGGGCAATCGGCGCAACTACACTTGATGAATATAGAAAGTATATAGAAAAGGATGCGGCGCTTGAACGCCGTTTCCAGCAGGTTTATTGTGCTGAACCTTCTGTTGAAGATACAATTGCAATTTTGCGCGGTCTGAGGGATAAGTACGAAATTCATCATGGAGTTAGAATAGAAGATGAAGCTCTTGTAAGTGCGGCAACACTTTCTAACCGTTATATTACAAACCGTTTTATGCCGGACAAGGCGATTGATCTTGTTGATGAAGCAGCAAGTCGTTTAAAAATGGAAATTGAAAGTCAGCCTACAGAGCTTGATCAGGTTGAACGAAAAATCCTTCAGCTTCAGATTGAAAAACAGTCTTTGAGTAAGGAAGATGATCCTTCCAGCAAAGAGCGGCTTTTAAAACTCGAAAATGAACTTTCTGAAATTTCTAACAGACGCGATGCAATGAAGCTTCAGTGGCAGAATGAAAAAGAGCAGATAGATAAATCGCGCAAGTTAAAAGAGCAGCTTGAACAGGCACGCTTTGAAGAAGAAAAATTTACGCGCGAAGGGAATCTGGAAAAAGCAGCAGAAATTAAATATTCAATAATTCCTTCTCTTCAGAAAGAGCTTGAATCAGCTCTTGAAGCAGATGAAAAACGCAAGGAAGACGGAAGAAATTCTTTGCTGCGTCAGTCTGTTACAGAAGAAGATATTGCTAAGGTCGTTTCCAGCTGGACCGGAATTCCTGTAGCAAAAATGATGAAGGGTGAAAAACAGAAATATATTGAACTTGAAAATGTTTTGCATAAACGTGTAATCGGGCAGGATGAAGCAGTTACTGTTGTAAGTGATGCAATCCGCCGAAATCGCAGCGGACTTAATGATCCTAACCGACCGCTCGGTAGTTTTATGTTTATCGGACCGACTGGTGTTGGTAAAACTGAACTTGCAAAAACTCTTGCGGATTTTCTCTTCAATGATGAAAAGGCTTTGACCCGAATAGACATGAGCGAATATATGGAAAAGTTTTCTGTTACTCGTCTTATTGGAGCGCCTCCGGGATATGTCGGTTACGACGAAGGCGGCCAGTTAACGGAAGCTGTCCGTCGACGTCCTTATAGTGTAATTTTGTTTGATGAAGTTGAAAAAGCTCATCCCGATGTATTTAATGTACTTCTTCAGGTATTGGATGACGGCCGCTTAACTGATGGTCAGGGAAGAGTAGTAGATTTTAAAAACACAATTATTATAATGACAAGCAATCTTGGAAGCGATTTAATTCTTGAAGCTGAATCGCAGGATAAGCTTGATTCTATTAAGAGTGAACTGGATGTACTATTAAGAAAAACATT
>JAEEGL013863136.1_pt1 | contig 14682 bp, 12 predicted proteins | sample 9134231 | NCBI WGS metagenome assembly JAEEGL01 (sample SAMN16246548, study PRJNA631951) | gut metagenome | biome: gut microbiome; feature: rumen; material: fiber-attached | host: Bos | place: Iran: Karaj | collected 2018-10 | reverse complement strand
CTCTCACTGAAGTCAGAAGCCCTTGGCCTCGCAGTGATGACGGAGCTTCCGCTCGTCCTCGTCGACGTCCAGCGTGGCGGTCCTTCAACAGGTCTTCCAACCAAGGCTGAGCAGAGCGACCTCATGCAGGCTCTCTATGGCCGTAACGGCGATGCTCCTCTTATCGTCATGGCAGCACGCAGCTCGTCAGACTGTTTCTATGCAGCATACGAAGCCGCTAAGCTCGCAATGGAGCACATGACACCTGTCATCCTTCTCACCGACGGTTCACTTGGCAACGGCTCTGAGATACTCCGCATCCCAAGAGTCGCCGACCTCCCATCAATCGTTCCGCCAATAGCTAAGGCAAACGACCCAGAGTGGCAGCCTTACAAACGCGATGAGGAAAAACTTCGCAGAGAGTGGGCTATCCCAGGAACAGAAGGTCTCCGTCACCGTATCAGCGGTCTTGAGAAGGCCAACGGCAGCGGTAACCTCTCACTCGATCCAAAGAACCACCAGCTCATGGTCGAACTCCGTGAAGAGAAAGTGCAGCGCGTCGCCAACTTCATCCCTGAACAGGAAATCACTGGCGATCCTAACGCTGACCTCCTCGTGGTGAGCTGGGGCGGCACATACGGCGTTGTCCTCTCAGTCGTCGAGAAGATGCTCGAAGAAGGCAAGTCAGTCGCTCATGCACACTTCCGCCACATCATGCCTCTGCCAAAGAACACTAAAGAGGTGTTGAGCGGTCACAAGAAGATTTTGGTCTGTGAAAACAACAACGGTCAGTTTGTGAACTACCTCAGAGAGAAGATGCCTGACTTCAAATACGAGCAGTATAACAAGATTCAGGGTCTCCCATTCCTCACAGCAGAGTTAGAAAATAAGTTTAATGACCTTTTAAAATAAGATTGCTATGGAAAACACAAATATGAATAATCAGGTTATTAATCTTACTAAAGAAGATTTCGTTAACGATCAGATAGTGAAATGGTGCCCAGGCTGCGGCGACCACGCTATTTTGAAGGTTTTGCAGGACGTGTTCCCGAAACTCGGCAAGAAAAAAGAAGACATCGCTGTCATCTCGGGTATCGGTTGCTCATCACGTTTCCCGCACTATATGAACACCTACGGATTCCACAGCATCCACGGCCGCGCTTGCGCTATCGCAACAGGTGTGAAGCTCGCAAATCCTAACCTCTCGGTGTGGATCATCACTGGTGACGGCGACTGCACAGCTATCGGTGGTAACCACTTCATCCACGCTGTCCGCCGTAACATGGACATGAACCTCCTTCTGTTCAACAACCGTATCTACGGTATGACAAAAGGCCAGTTCTCACCATGTACTTTCCGTGGCACAGTCACAAAGACATCTCCACAAGGTACTTACGAAGACCCGTTCAACGTTGGTGAACTCGTCATCGGTGCGGGCGGCAAGTTCTTCGCCCGTGGCGTTGATATCAACACCAAGGAACTCGAAGATATCTGCATGAGAGCTAAGAATCACGACGGTATGTCGGTCATCGAGGTGCTCCAGAACTGTATGATCTTCTCGAACGGCGTTCACGAAAACATCACAGGCAAGGACGTCCGCGACGACATGCAGGTGAAGTGCGAACATGGCAAACCGCTCATCTTCGGTAAGGACAGAAATAAAGGTCTCCGTCTCAACGGAACAACACTCGAAGTCGTCACAATCGGCGAAAACGGCATCACGGAAAAGGATATCCTCGTTCACAACGAGAAAGAAGAGAACACTGGTATCCACATGATGCTCGCCCACATGATGCCTCCAGCGTTCCCAGTAGCTATCGGCGTTATCCGCAACGTGGAAGCTCCGACCTACGACGACTGCCTCATCGATGTCATCGACCGCGAGTCAGCTAAGTCAAACATCAAAACCGTTGACGACCTGCTCAACAGCGGCACAACATGGGATATTAAGTAATATCGCTATTTGAATCACTGTAAAGATGCGATTCATCGCATCTTATAACGAAAAATGAAAAAATCCTGTCTTCATGACGGGATTTTTTTTATTTTTGCAGTATGAAAAAGTCATTTAAACCTGGAACAATGCTTTACCCACTGCCGGTGGTGATGGTATCGTGCGGCGACAGCCCGGAGAACTACAACATCATCACGGTGGCATGGACCGGAACGATATGCTCCGATCCGCCGATGTGCTATATCTCGATAAGAAAAAATAGACATTCATACGATATAATAAAGAAAACTGGTGAGTTTGTGATAAATCTTACAACCGACGCCTTGGCGAAAGCCACCGACTGGTGCGGCGTGCGCTCGGGCAGAGACTACAACAAATTCAAGGAGATGCATCTCACACCTGAGAAAGCACAGGTAGTAAACGCCCCGCTGATAGCCGAATCACCGTTGAATATTGAATGCAAGGTGGTGGAAATCAAAGAATTAGGCTCTCATGACATGTTTATGGCCCAGGTAGTGGCTGTCAACGGCGATGAGAAGTATTTCGACCCGAGCACCGGGCTTTTCCAGCTTAATCAGGCGGAGCTGATAACTTATTCGCACGGGAAATACTACACTTTAGGAGAAAAAATTGGTAAATTTGGCTTCTCCGTCGAGAAAATACAGCATAAAAGGAAAACCTCCCCTGTGTCATTTCGACCGAAGTGAAACGTAGTGGAGAAATCTCAAATAATAAGTTAAATGGACTATATAAAAGTTAAAGGCCTCCAAAAGGACGAAGTTATCGGTCTGGTGAAAGAATGGATCAAGTTATATCCTCATTCTTTCAACCCAGAGGTGAATTTTTGGTTTTACGAACTTACTGATAATCAGGTTATTATCGGTTTGCACGACGATTTGAGTACCTTGGCGGTGAGCCTTCTGGTGATCTATCTCACCTCGGCTTTGAAAGACACTTCTGAGACTGAAAATGTGGTGGCTTACCTCACCGTTGACGACAACGAGATACTTCTGAAGCAGAACTATGGCCGTCGTGCCAAGATAGTGGCAAAAGGCACCGATGATGACAACACAGGCGTGATAATCCTTCTTGAAAACAACTATTGCGTTGACTATTATTTCCGTGGCAAGGCACATCAGGTGAAGAACCATGACCTCGTTTTCGAGGAGCCTAACGATGTGGAAGGCATTGAAAATGCTGCGAAAGAAGAGATCTTTGTCGGCGATGTTATTCCGAAGAAAAAGATTGAGCGTTCACTTGAACCGGACGCCGAGCCATGGCAGAAACTGATGTGGTACGCCATCTGCACTGCAGTCGGCCTCGGCATCGGATTCCTGCTGGTTTATTTATACTTCTGATTGTCATGCTGACCAAGTTCCAAAACTACATCACCGAGCAACACCTTATTAATAAAGGTGACCGCATACTCGTTGCCTTGAGTGGCGGCGTCGACTCGATGGTGTTGGCGGAACTTCTACGGCAATGCGGCTATGACATCACCTTTGCGCACTGCAATTTTCATCTGCGCGGCAAAGAATCTGACGGCGACGAACAATTCGTCCGTGAATACGCCGAAAGGGTAGGAGTGAAGCTCTTTGTCCGCCAATTCGATACCTTGGAATACGTTGAAACACAGAAGGTTTCCGTCGAGATGGCCGCTCGTGAACTGCGCTACGCATGGTTTAACGATATGATCAATGCCAGCGGACAACTGCTTGCATTGGCGCACCACGCCGACGACCAGATAGAGACATTTTTTATCAACCTTATGCGTGGCTCCGGCATTAAAGGCTTGAAAGCCATGCAGCCTTGTAACGGATTGTATATCAGGCCTTTACTATGGGCTTCACGTGAAGAAATCAAACAATTTGCGATTGAAAACGGTATCCAGTGGCGCGAAGACAGCACCAACAACGACACCGTTTATCTAAGAAATAAAATCCGTCACGATCTGATGCCTGTTTTCGACAGTATCAAACCTGAGGCGCGAGAGAAGATCCTTGAATCGGTCAATCATTTAGCCTCTGAAAATCAATTATATAGAGAACTTCTAAAGGAAAAACTCTCCCAAATCGAGACCGTCGACGGCGTTCTTCACAGCATTCCAAAACGTCATTTCGACCGACAATTAGTATTTGAATGGCTGCGTCCATTCGGTTTCTCCTTTTCCCAATGCGAATCAATCCTCTCATCTCTGGATTCTGAACCTGGTAAAGAATTCTATTCTACTAATTATCAATTGGTTATCGAAAAAAACACCATCGATATTTTCCCGATCGAATTGACAGATAACCTTCTTACACCAGGTTTGTCGTATTCTAAACTACCTGTAAGGACAACGCATGCGTTGTCCCTACTGATAACGGACAACCCCAATATTGCTCAGCTCGATTACGATAAGCTGAAGTTCCCGCTTCATGTACGTCATTGGTGGCATGGCGACCGCTTCCATCCGCTGGGGCTGAAAGGTACAAAACTTGTCTCAGATTTCTTCAACGATAACGGTTTCACAACTTTCCAGAAACGAAACACTCAGATTTTGACCGATGCTGAAGGCGAAATTGTGTGGATTGTAGGCCATCGTATCGATGACAGATTCAAGATTACTGATAAAACAAAAACTATTTATGAAATAAAATTTGGAGATTAAAAATAATTTCCATATCTTTGCAGCTTGTATTGAATATAGAGTGTTAAAATTAAATCATTGATAATCAATTAACTATGAAAAAACTTAAATTGTTTTTCGCTTTAATTATTGCGTTTATAGTGCCATTGACATCATTTGGTCAGGTCTATGACCCGGTGCATTGGAGTTTTTCGGCTGAATCGTTAGGCGACAATGTGTATAATGTGATTTTCCGGGCTGACATTGAGGCCGGATGGCATATTTATTCGCAAAAACTTGACAACGACGGTCCGGTTCCGACATCGTTCCTGTTTACTGAAAATGCTAACTGTGAGCTGATTGGCGAGGTTGCGGAAGGCCCTGCTATTGTGCATTATGACAAGGCTTTTGAGATGGATCTGAAGTATTTTGAGAAAGAGGCAATCTTCACTCAGAAGGTGAAAGTCCTTGGTAAAGAGCCAGTTGCACTGAAAGGCGAGTTGGAATATATGGTTTGCAACGATGGAATGTGTCTGCCTCCGACAGCTGTGGAATTTGATATAAATCTTGATGCCGGTATCATTGCCAATGCTGACGCTCAAGAGGGCGACAGCCTCCTCTCAATGATTCTTCAGGCTATACTTTGGGGCTTGGCAGCATTGCTTACGCCTTGCGTCTTCCCGATGATCCCGATGACGGTGTCGTTCTTCCTGCATGGCAGCGAGAACAAGGCGGCTGGCCGCTTCAAAGCCATTATGTACTTCATTTTCATAGTGTTGCTTTACACCTTGCCAATCGCAATCATCATCATGGTGACATGGATCTTCGGAGGCGACAGCGTTACTGGCGACATATTCAATTGGTTGTCAACACATTGGCTCCCGAATATCATCTTCTTCCTGGTGTTTATGGTGTTTGCTGCCTCGTTCTTCGGAGCCTTCGAAATCGTGCTCCCAAGCAGCTTGGTCAACAAATCGGATGCCAACTCCGAGAAGAAAGGTCTCGCCGGCGTGTTCTTCATGGCTTTGACACTGGTTTTGGTGTCGTTCGCTTGCACAGGACCTATCGTCGGCACAGTGCTCATCAAGTCGACATCGGGTGAGTTCTGGACCCCGATTCTCACTATGTTCTGCTACGCCTGCACATTCGCATTGCCGTTCGCATTGTTCGCTTTGTTCCCGTCTATGTTGAAAAACCTGCCAAAGAGCGGTGGCTGGCTCAACACAGTGAAGGTCATCCTTGGTTTCGTCGAGGTCGCGCTCGGCTTCAAGTTCTTGAGCGTCGCCGACCAGACCTACCACTGGCACCTGCTCGACCGCGAGGTGTATCTCGGCATCTGGATCGTGTGCTTCGCCATGCTCGGTTTCTATCTCCTTGGCAAAATCAGATTCAAAAACGATGACCCTGTCGAGACCATTGGCGTGGGACGTTTGATATTGAGTATCATTACCTTTACCTTTGTCGTTTATATGATTCCAGGCATGTGGGGCGCTCCTCTGAAGGCTCTCTCAGGCTATCTGCCTCCGCAACAGACCCTCGACTTCGACCTTAAACGTATCAACCAGGAAAATGCTGACAAGGTGATAGAGTTTATCCAACAGAATGTAAAAGCAGTGCCGGCAGGCCAAGCTCAGCAAAATGAAGCAAAACCTGTGGCAGAACTCTGCGAAGCACCGCGTTTCAACGATATCTTCCATCTGCCTCACGGATTGAAAGGTTACTTCGACTACGAGCAGGCTCTCGCTTGCGCAAAAGCACAAAACAAGCCTCTTTACGTCGATTTCACTGGTCATGGATGTGTCAACTGCCGTGAGATGGAGGCTAACGTTTGGAGCGATCCACGTGTTTTGAAGATGTTGCGTGAAGACTATATCATCGTGGCGCTTTACGTCGACGACAAGACCAAACTCCCTGAGGAAGAATGGGTTATGGGTGGCGATGGTAAGATGAAGAAGACCATCGGCCGCAAATATGCCGACTTCCAGATCTCGAAATTCGGCACCAACGCCCAGCCGTATTACTGCCTCATGGGGCATAACGGCGAGCTCCTCCACGAGCCACGTGCCTACAATCTAGACAAGGACGGCTTCGTCCAGTTCCTCAAGGAAGGACTTGAAAACTTCAAAAACGGGGTTTCGGTAAAGAATATCAATGAATAAAAAAAAGACGGCGTTAAGCCGTCTTTTTTTATTATTTCTTCCCAGCAAAATGCTGATAGAACTGGATAATTGTCTCGATTCCTTTGAAGAAATGATCAACTCGGTAGTTTTCATTTGGTGAGTGGATGGCGTCTTCGCCGAGGCCGAAGCCCATCAATATCGACTTGATTCCCAAAACCTTCTCGAATCTTGCAATAATCGGGATGGAGCCGCCGCTTCTCATCGGGATTGGCACCTTGCCGAAGGTGTCGAAATATGCTTGTTCTGCCGCTTTGTATGGCGGATACTCAACTGGGCAGCCATAAGCCTCGCCACCGTGTAATGTCGTCACCTTAACTGTCACATAATCAGGAGCTATGCTCTCGAAATACTCTTTGAACAGCTTGCCAATCTTCTCGTGGTCTTGGTTAGGCACCAAACGGCACGAAATCTTGGCATATGCTTTTGATGGGAGCACTGTCTTTGAGCCTTCGCCAGTGTAACCGCCCCAAATGCCGCATAAATCGAATGTCGGACGGATACCTGTTCTTTCAATTTTAGTGTATCCTTCTTCGCCACGTAATGCCTTGACACCCAACGATTTCTTGAATTCTTCCTCGTTGTAAGGTGCCTTGTTGAGCATCTCGCGCTCTCTTGCCGATGACTCTACGACATCGTCATAGAAATGAGGGATTGTGATGTGGTTGTTCTTGTCCATCACGCCAGCCACCATCTCGCATAAAGTGTTGATAGGGTTGGCGACAGCGCCACCGAACAGTCCTGAATGCAGGTCGGCGTTCGGGCCGGTGACTTCCACTTCCCAGTATGCCAAGCCTCTTAACCCAGTCGTGATTGACGGTGTGTCGTGCGAAATCATGCTGGTGTCCGAAACCAAGATGATGTCAGCTTTTACAAGGTCTTTGTATTCCTCAATCCACTTCGAGAGGCTGCCTGAGCCTATCTCTTCCTCGCCCTCGAGCATGAATTTCACGTTGCATGGGAGGGTGCCGGTCTTCATCATTGTCTCAAACGCCTTGGCGTGCATGAAAGCCTGTCCTTTGTCGTCGTCAGCGCCGCGTGCCCAAATCTTGCCATCTTTGATGACTGGCTCAAACGGGTCGGTGTTCCACAGCTCGATAGGGTCGACTGGCATCACGTCGTAGTGACCGTAAACCAATATCGTGCGCAGTTTTGGGTCGATGATCTTCTCGCCGTAAACAATAGGGTTGCCTTCTGTTGGCATCACCTCGGCCTTGTCGGCGCCGGCTGCCAAGATGCTGTCTCTCCAATACTCAGCAGCCTTGATCATGTCAGGCTTATGTGCTGATTCCGAGCTGATTGAAGGTATTCTGATCAGCCCGAATAACTCTTCCAAAAAACGTTTTTCGTTTTCCTTGATGTAATTCTTTACTGTTTCCATATTTATTTCTGTTTGTAATATTTCAAAATCATTTCATTTCCATCAAACTCCGCGTAAGTGTAATCCCAGATCCAGTTTCCAACCACCGTTGTCACTGCGTGATCGCCGGTTTTGTACTGCATAGGCCTGTGCTGGTGTCCGAACACAAAGAAATCAATTGTCGGGTCTTTCTCATACTCAGCCTTCGCATATTTGTATAGTCGAGTGTTCTCCACGTCTTTGTAGAAATTGCCCTCCGATTCTTTCTTTAGCTTCTTAACTCTGTGATTATGAGACCATTTCAGCGCTACTCTTATTCCGAAATCGGGGTGCACATGACGGAAACACCATTGCAAGAACCTGTTTTCGAACACGCTTTTCAGGAATTTGTATCCGTTGTCGCCCTCGCCGCGGCCGTCGCCATGCACCATGAAGAATTTCTTGCCCTTGAGCATCATTACCACTGGCTCTCTATGCACTTGAATACCAATCTCTTCCTGAAGATACGAGAATGTCCAGAGGTCGTGGTTGCCTGCAAAAAGATGCACTGGGATGCCGCTGTCGATGAAATCGGCAAGCTTTCCAAGCAAGCGCACATGGCCACGCGGAATCACCGTTTTGTATTCGTACCAGAAGTCAAACAGGTCGCCCATCAGAAACAGCTCCTCGCACGATTCTTTGATTGAATCGAAAAACTCGAGAAGCATCTTCTCGCGCCTCTGGCTGTCTTCCAAGGTGGGTATCCCGAGATGGAAATCTGTTACGAAGTAAATCATATCACGTTGATTATCAGAATTCTACTTCATCCAAGCGGTTGAGCATCTCTCTCAATATGGCTGTCATCTTCGGCTCTGCGATGTTTGCTGCGTTGAGCACCAGTTCGTGTGTCACTTTCTCAGCCACGTCCATTCCACCAAGGTCGGTGATGACCGAAACGGCGAACACTGGAAGTCCGCAGTGGCGTGCCACGATAACCTCAGGCACCGTTGACATTCCCACGCAGTCGCCACCGATGGCGCGGTAATACTTGTATTCCGCTGGAGTCTCGTAGCTCGGACCCGTGTCGCCGACGTAAACGCCGTGTTGCACATATATGTTCAGCTCGTCAGCAACCTTGTCGGCCAACGCCAGCAGATTCTTGTTGTATGCCTCGCTCATATCAGGGAAACGTGTTCCGATACGCTCGTCGTTATTGCCAATCAACGGGTTAGGCAGCAGGTTGATGTGGTCGGTGATGAACATGATGTCGCTCACGTTGAAATTAGGGTTGATGCCGCCGCTGGCGTTTGAAAGCACTAACAGCCTGATTCCCAAGAACTTAAACACTCTGATTGGGAATGTAACTTCAGCAGTGCTATAGCCTTCATAATAATGGAAACGGCCTTGCATAGCCACCACTTTTCTGCCGTTCAGCGTACCAAAAATCAGTTTTCCTTTATGACCTTTCACCGTCGATACAGGGAAGTTGACAATCTCTGAATATGGTATAGCGATTTGATTCTCAATGACATCTGTCAATCCGCCTAATCCAGAGCCTAAAACAATACCCACCTCGGGTTCAAAACCATTTGTCTTCGATTTTAAAAAATCGACTGTCTCAAGAATTTTTTCGTACATAGTCTATTATCAAATTATTAAATATTTCTTCTTCATTTTTGTCGTTGAAACGCACCTCAATCGGGATTGTGAAAAGCGGCACGTCTTCAAACTTATTCATATATGATGCTTTTGTCAGTCGCATCAGGTCTTTTTCAGTAGTTACAATGATTTTGTTTTTGCCAATCACGTTATTGAAACCATCAATAATCGTATTTATATCTTCATCTGTGAAGCAATGATGGTCGTCGTAGTAATTGGTAATCAATGTGTTGTATTTTCTTTTCAGATGATCTTCAAGAGGGTAAGGATTGGCTATGCCGCAAAACAGATACACCGACTTTATGTCTTGCAGATTTGTGGCTCTGGCAGTACCGGTTATAGGTGTAAGGTCTTGAAAATCAATATATGTGAAGAAAACTTTCTGATAAGGTTTCGCCTCCAGAATGTTTATCATATCACGCTTGTCGTATGGCAGCAGTACTCTCGGCGATTTCGTAACTAAAAGAATATCAGCGCGTTTGGCTGCACTTTTCACATCACGAAGCCTGCCTGCCGGCAAAAGCATGTCTTTCTTGTAAATATTGTAATATTCTGTAAGCAGGATGTTTAGTCCTGGCTTTATCTTCCTATGTTGGTACGCGTCGTCAAGGAGTATCACGTCGGTGTCCGGAGCAGAAGCCATCAGATTTTCTACGCCTTCACAACGGTTTTCATCGACAACAACATTAATGTCGTTGAATTTCGAATGATATAGCAACGGTTCATCACCAATTTCCTCATAGCCGGTGTCAGGTTTTGCAAGGACATAACCTTTTGTCTTTCTGCCGTAACCTCTGCTCAACACCGTCACATTGAATTGGTCTTTCAAAATACGTATAAGATATTCAGTATGAGGCGTTTTGCCTGTTCCGCCAAGGGCCAGATTGCCGACACAAATCGTCGGGACGCTGAAGCTTTTCGACTTCAGTATGCCCCAATCGAACAGCTTATGGCGTATGTGCAACACAATCGCGTAAAGCCATGATATCGGTGCCAGCAGAATCTTCATTGATACTTTTTTATTTAAACGTACAAATTTACAAAAAATTTTTAATATCAGGCGGTATTATTAAGAAATTTATTATTTTAGCGAAAAATTTTTTCGATGAATAAAGTCAAAGATATTATTGGATGCATCACCGACATCGCTCCGCTGCATTGGCAGGAGTCGTGGGATAATGCCGGACTTTTGGTTGGTGACGCTGATATGCAGGTCGATAAAGCCCTTGTGACTCTTGACGTTACAGAGCCTGTCATCGATGAGGCAATAGAAAAAGGTTTTCACCTCGTGATAAGCCATCACCCATTGATTTACAAGCCATTAAAGCATCTCCTTCCGGAAAACACCATAGAGCGCACCATCATGAAGGCGATAAAACACGATATTGCGATAGCGTGCATGCACACCAACCTCGACAACAGCTATCTCGGTGTGAGCAAATGGCTTGCCGACCAGCTGGGACTGAAAAACCAGACGATTCTGGAGCCCATGAAGGTGGAGGAGGACGTGCTGACAGGCGGCGGCATGGTTGGCGAACTCGAAAATGCGATGGACGAGAAATATTTCCTCGCCATGGTGAAGAATAATCTCAACGCCAAGGCTCTCCGCCATTCCGATATGCTTGGTAAAAAAATCAAAAAAGTGGCAGTCTGTGGAGGCTCGGGATTTTTCTTGCTGGATAACGTAAAACGTTGTGGTGCAGACGCTTACATTACTGGTGACGTGAAATATCACGACTTTTTCGAGGCCGACGGCAAGCTTCTTCTTGTAGATGCCGGACACTATGAGACCGAACAATTTACAAAAAAATTAATTGCTGATGTAATTATTAAAAAATTTTGTAACTTTGCAGTTTCAATTTCGAGCGTGAAAACTAACTCGATAAATTATTTTGTATAAATATAAAACTTAACATAAATGTCTGATAATCAGGAAATTAAGCTCAACGAAGAAGAACAGATCGAAGTTACCGTTGAAAGAAAGTTGGTTGCACTTTACACACTGCAACAGATTGATTCCAAGATAGATAGAATCCGCATCGTGCGCGGCGAGTTGCCTGAGGCTGTTCAGGACCTCGAAGACGAAGTGGCTGGTCTCGAGACACGTATCGAGAATTACAACGCCGACCTGAAGAAGTTCAACACCGACGTCACCAACTACAAGATTAAGATCAAAGAGACACAGGCTTTGATTAAGAAATACGAGGAACAGCAGAACCAGGTGCGTAACAGCCGTGAATACGATTCTTTGACAAAAGAGGCTGAGTATCAATCACTTGAGATTCAGCTTTGCGAGAAGAGAATCAAAGATGCAACCATCAAGATGGAAGACATCAAGGCTGGTCTTGAGGCTACCGAGAAGAAGCTTGCCGAACGTAAGAACGACCTCGTGGTGAAACAGTCAGAGCTTAACTCAATCGTTGAGGAGACTGAGAAAGAAGAGGAAGAACTCGTCGCCAAGTCAAAGGAAAGCGAGGCATTGATCGAGGAACGTCTTCTGAACGCTTACAAACGTATCAGAAAAGGCGCCAGAAACGGTTTGGCAGTCGTTGAAATCAAGCGTGACGCTTGCGGCGGTTGCTTCAACAAGATCCCGCCACAACATCAGCTCGATATCCGTATCCACAAGAAGATTATCGTGTGCGAATACTGCGGCCGTATCTTGGTTGACCAAGACATCATCGACCAGTACAACGCCAAGAACTGATTTTATCAGTCTAGTCTGAATTTAAAGGAGATGACCACCTGATTGATGTTGGTCGTCTCTTTTACTTTTGTGTCGTCGGCAACCCATTCGCCGGTTTGATTCTGGTAAAATGCAGGATACTCAGAATATTGCTCATACAGGTTATATGAGTTCTGACGCTGGCTGAACACGTAGGCGGCATCGAGTGTGAAGCGATGGTAGGTGAATCCCCAGCCTAAGGAGTATGAGTTTGTACGGTAGTCGGTCTCGTTGAATCCTAATGGACTGCCATAGAAGGCGTAACCGGCGCGGAAAGCCATTGTCTGCCAACGCCATTCGGTACCCACACGGATGTTAGAGGTGCTCTTGTAGGTGTTTCGAATGTATTTGTTGAAACTTGAATAGTTGTAGTCGTAGCTTGACGCGCTCATCTTGCTGTAATCGACGAACTCATATTCGGCTGTGATCATGCCGAAGTTGCCGAAGATAAGGGCAGCGCTGGCATTCAGACGATAAGGCGTGGTCACAGTGTAGGTGTATGTTCCGGTAGGTGATATATAGTTATGGGCGCCGTCGATGAATGATGAGTATGTCTCGGTGTACCAGCTTTCTTCCACCTTATATAAAGAAGGTGTGTGGAATGCGGCTCCGACACGCAGCCATCTCACTGGATAGACTATGGCACCAAGTTTTGCGTTGATGCCGGCTCCAGAGTTCTTCACCACCTCATTCTGCGACCAGTTTCTGAATGCTCCATTTTTATCAAGGTTTGTTTCTTTGTAATCTTTCGTCAATGTCTTGTCGAAATATGGAATGTTGACCGACGCACCTAGGAACAGTTTCTCGTTGATGTTGAATCCTGCCGCGAAGCTGAACTCGCGCGATGCACCACGTTTGCTGATGCCGTACTGTTGGTTCAAGCCGCCTTGCGGGACCTCGCTATCGATGATTCCACCCTCGTAAAAATCAAGTAGATAAGTCTCCCACAGAGGGAATATGCCGTTAGGTGAGTAGTCTTCCAAGGCATAATCGTTGTAGATACCATTTTGATACAATTGTTCGATATATGCGTCGATGAGCGATGTGTTTGGGTTGTTGCCGTTAACGTATGAGTTGAACCAGTAGTTGTTCAACTTATTGATACCCAATGCAAAACTCACTGATTTTAGTGCGTTTCCGTTGAAATCCTGTGTCCAGGTGAGACCAATGTTGTTTATTGGGAGTCGGAAAGCCCTGTCTGAGCCGTTGTCGCCTTTGTATGTCGATTCTGTCGAGATGGCGTAGAACTCTGGTGTGAACACGAATGATGACTTACGGAACATTCCGAGTCCGGCCGGGTTTATTGTTATAGCCGAGAAGTCGCCACCTACGGCGCCCATTGCGTTGCCCATTGCAGCACTTTTTGCTGTTCCCTGGTAATAAACCGATGATAAATCGAACATGTCGCCGTCGCTTTGTGCCATCAGGAACATCGGTGCCAATATAGTGATTATCAATAATATCTTTTTCATGGTTGTATCTATTTTAAAACCTTTCAAAATTATCTTCCTTTATTGTCATTTTGAAGTGTTATCTTCTACCACCGCCACCGGAACGGACACCGCCGCCGCCTCCACCGGAACGGACGCCACCGCCTACGCTGCCGCCGCGTGAGCCTGAGTTGAAGCTGCCGCTGTTGCTGCGTGGTGAAGAGGTCGTGGTACGCGGAGTGCTGCTGCTGTTGCTACGCGGAGTGGAAGTGTTCTGACGCTGTGGTCTTACATATTCCGAGCTAGAGCGTTGCTGACGGTTGCTGTTGGCAGGAGCGTAGTTTCTGCTCTGCGACGATGGTCTTGTGGTCGACTGAGTTGGTCTGTTGTTAGACTGATTCGGTCTGTTTGCAGACTGGCTTGGTCTTGTTGAAGACTGTGCCGGTCTTGTTGTCGACTCATTCGGTCTGGTGGTCGCCTGATTCGAACGTCTTGACGAGCTGTTGCTTGAGCTTGGTCTTGAAGCCGAGGAGCGTCTTGAACTCTCGTTGTTTGTCACAGCTTCATTGTTATGATGCTCGTCGCTTCTTCTTCTGTTTGCAACGTTGCCATTGCCGCCACCGCCTTCGTTAGCGCGAGCACGTCGGTTGCTGTTATTATAATTATAGGTGCCTATGCCATTGCCATGATGTGTCCCATGATGGCTGTGGTTGTAATATGCATAATGTCCGGGGTATACTGGCGGATAATACGGATAGTAATATGGGTTGTAGTAAGGGTTATAATACGGATAATATCCCCAGTAATAAGG
>JAEEGL010103742.1_pt1 | contig 14682 bp, 10 predicted proteins | sample 9134231 | NCBI WGS metagenome assembly JAEEGL01 (sample SAMN16246548, study PRJNA631951) | gut metagenome | biome: gut microbiome; feature: rumen; material: fiber-attached | host: Bos | place: Iran: Karaj | collected 2018-10 | reverse complement strand
GTTAAGGCGAACACGAATCTGACGCTTCTGAAGATCGCCCGTGAGGAAGGTCTTCACGCGGACGCGATGTCACCGGGCGAGATCTATGTGGAGGAAGCTGCCGGCTTCACTCCGGATGAGATCCTCTTTATCAGTAATAATGCCTCCGCTGAAGAGCTGCGCTTTGCCGTGGACCGCGGCATCATGGTCTCCATAGATGCTGTGAGCCAGCTGGCGCTTTACGGAAAGCACTTCCCGCACACCAAAGTCGCACTGCGCATCAATTCCGGCGTCGGAGCCGGTCACAGCGACAAGGTCGTGACAGGCGGTCACAAGACCAAGTTCGCGATCCTCGAGGAAGATCTTGACACTGCCATAGCCATCGCGAAGCAGTATGATCTGACGATCGCAGGCCTAAACCAGCACATCGGCTCGTTCTTCCTGGAGCCGGAACCGTATCTCGAGGGTGTGCGTGCGCTGCTGCCGATCGCCAAACGCTTCCCCGATCTCGAATTTATCGATCTCGGCGGCGGCTTCGGCATGCCTTACGAGGCTTGCCAGCATCGTCTGGACCTGGAGGCACTCGGCGCTTCTCTGGATGAGCTTCTCTATGCTTTCGCGAAGGATTACGGCCGCGAGATCGAGTTCAAGGTCGAACCGGGCCGTTATATCGCCGCGGAGTGCTGCACGCTGATCGGCACGGTTAACGCGCTGAAGGCGAACGGTGCCGACCTTTACTGCGGTACCGACCTTGGGTTCAACAACCTGATCCGGCCGGTCCTGTACGAAGCCTACCATGAAGTCGAAACGCTCCCCGTCCGTGAGGACGCTCCTGTCAAAGTCTACAATGTGGTGGGCAATATCTGTGAATCCGGTGATATCGTTGCCAAGGAACGTCCGCTTCCTCAGATGCAGGAGGGAGACCTCGTTGTCGTTTATGATGCCGGCGCTTACGGATACAGTATGTCTTCGCAATATAATAACCGCCTTCGCCCGGCAGAAGTCCTGCTCGGGGAAGACGGTCAGGTTCGTTTGATCCGGCGCCGGGACAAACTGGAGGATCTGCTCCTGAATTTTGAGGTCTAAGCTGCTTTACCGGTCTGCTTTCCTCATTTCCAGGCTTTCCTTCATTTCCCGTCCGTAGATCTTGATAAAATCAAATAACAGTTCGGTGATCTTTTTGCGATGCTCCTCGTTGATCCCGCGGTATGTCTTCCAAAGCGTTGGCAGCTTGCGGATCAGGGAAGCGCGGAACTCCGCCGTCGTCTCAGCCTCGGTCGAGGTCATGATCTGATAGATCGCTTCTACAAAGACACTTCTCTCTTCAGGCGTGGTTGTTTTCAGCCACGCCTTTAGCGTGTCATCCATGATGTTCGACGGCTCCGTCATCACGGTCTCTCGAATGATCTCTTTCCGCGCGACTTCCCAGGAATACAGGTTGTGTTGGCTGATCCCTTTGCGGACGCTTTTAACCACGATACTGTTCTCGGCATGCTCGAGCAGCCGTCCGATGACCGATCCCTGCGGAATGTAGGAATGGATCTTCGGCAGGACATCGTCATAGGCATTCTCCTCGATGACTTCCTCGCTGAAACCGGGACCGTCAAAGTTCTCGACCCTAACGATCCGTCTCAGCACCTCCGGCGGGAGATACAGCGCCGCGTAGATCGCGATGTTGCCGCCCTTGGAATGCCCCAGAAGCCGGATCCGTTTCTCCGGATAAGCCTTGCAGACCCGCATCACGTAGACCATGCCGGCCCGCTGCGACGGGAGATCCCGCATGTAGGACATGTTCAGGTCTTCTTTCCAGCCAACCAGCGTATTGTCCGTCCCGCGGAAGACGACGCAGCACTCCAGCGGGGTCGTGTGTACGGTCATCGCCGCGAACTGCTGCTGCATGACCTCGTCGTACTGACTGTCAAAATCGCTGATCCTCATTTTGCGGAACCGTTCGGCTCCGCGGATCAGTTCACAGAAAGACTTATCCTCCGGCTTGACGTAAGCGAAATCCTCCGTTTCCAGAACCTTCGTCACCGCTTCTTCGATCGTCCCCCCGGTAAAGCTCCCGGTCTTTTCGAATTTGATTGCGACAAGCCGCGCAAGCACGAGGGAATCTACTTCGTTAAACGGATAATCCGGGCTCAGCGCGATATCGCCGCGCCATGAGAGATAGTCCAGAATATTTGCCATTGTTTCGGTCTCCTTCCGGTCAATATCCGATCACCGGCTTGACGCATCGGCCTTCTTTGTGTTCCTTTTTACTGTCCGTAGTACGCGTTCTTTCCGTGTTTTCTCAGGTAATGCTTATCCAGCAGAGTCTGCTGCATGCCGCGGTGATCCGAGAGCTGCATGGCGTGGAAATCCATGAACGCGACCTCTTCCATGACGACCGCGTTGTGGACCGCTTCCATCGCGTCCTTGCCCCAGGCAAACGGGCCGTGGCTCATGACGAGAACGCCCGGGATCGCGTCCGGGTCTTTTCCTTCGAAGGTCTCGATAATGACCTTGCCGGTCTCTTTCTCGTATTCCCCTTTGATCTCCTCGTCGGTCATCTCACGGGTGCAGGGAATATCCCCGTAGAAATAGTCACCCTGCGTCGTGCCCATGGCCGGGATCGGAACACCGGCCTGCGCGAACGATGTAGACCATCTGGCATGCGTATGCACAACGCCCCCGATATTCGGAAACGCTTTGTACAGCTCCACATGGGTCGGGGTATCGCTGGAGGGTTTCCATTTGCCCTCTACACGATTCCCGTCCAGATCCACAACGACCATGTCTTCCGGCGTCATGCCTTCATAGCTGACGCCTGACGGCTTGATAACGACGAGACCCTTCTCCCGATCGATCCCGGAGACATTGCCCCAGGTAAAAGTAACCAATCCATACTTCGGCAGCAGCAGGTTGGCCTCGCAGACCTGCTTTTTTAATTCTTCCAGCATATTTCCTTCTCTCTCTTTCCGATGAAATCCTTTGCGCAGCTTTTTAGCTTTGTTGGATCAACGCATGGTCTCGACTGCGCTGCGCTCCGTCTGTAAGCTCTTTACATATTGCTCGAGATACGCCGCAAAGCCTTCGATATCGGACGGCTCAGCCATGACACTGCTGACGGACGCTTCGGCAAAGACCTTGTTATCCAGATAATCTTCGAGCGTTTCCGCTTCCTCTTTATGGACAAGGTAAGCACCCAGCAGAGCCATTCCGTAAGGTCCGCCCTCTCCGGCTGTCTCCATGACCGAGACAGGCGCGCCGATCGCAGCCGAGAGCATGCGCTGGCCTACGACCGGAGTCTTGAAGAACCCGCCGTGACCGTAGATCTTTTCGACCTCCAGCCCCTCTTCCTTTGTCAGGATGTCGAGGCCGATCTTCAGCGTGGAAAGCGCGGACAGAAGGTGCATCCGCATGAAATTCGCGAGCGTGAAGGAGGCATCCGGACGGCGCATAAACAGCGGACGTCCCTCGTCGAGATCGGTGACACCTTCTCCGGAGAAATAATTGTAGGAAAGCAGACCGCCGCAGTTCGGATCGCCCTCCAGGGCTTTCTTGAACAGCAGCGTAAACAGTGTGCCCTTGTCTTTTTCCGCACCGATCAGTCCCGCAAACTCGGAGAAAAGCTCTACCCAGGCATTGATCTCGGAGGTGCAGTTATTGCAGTGGACCATCGCGACCGGCAGCCCGGACGGAGTCGTCACCATGTCGATCTCGCGGTGTACGCCCAACTTCCGATCGGTAACCAGCATGGCAAAGTCCGAGGTACCCGCTGATACGTTGCCGGTATGGACTCTTACCGAATTTGTCGCGGCCATGCCCGTCCCCGCGTCACCTTCGCAGGGCGCAAGCGGAATACCGGCCTCAAGATCACCTTCCGGATCGAGGAAATGAGCCCCTTCCTCCGTCAGGCAGCCCGCGAATTCACCGGCTTTCACGACCTTCGGAAGGATCTGCCGGATCGACCAGGTATAGCCCATCTCCCGGACGATCGCCTCGAACTTGTCCAGCATCCCGGCATCAAAGGCAGCCGTTCCGTCCTCTTTCAGTACGACCGGGAACATGCCCGAAGCCTCTCCGACACCCATCACATCCAGTCCCGTCAGACGGCGGTGGATGTAACCGGCCAGTGTCGTGATGGAAGCGATCCTGGAAACATGTTCCTCGCCGTTGAGCATTGCCTGATACAGATGCGCGATGCTCCAGCGCTGCGGAATATTGAAATCAAACATCGCGGTGAGTTTTTCCGCTGCTTCGCCCGTGATCGTGTTGCGCCAGGTACGGAACTCCGCGAGCTGTTTTCCATTCTTGTCAAAAGGAAGATAGCCGTGCATCATCGCGGAAACGCCCATCGCCGCGACCTTCTTCAAGGTCACACCATAGGTTTCCTTCACGTTCTTTTTCAGGTCCGCATAACATGCCTGCACGCCCCGATGGACCAGATCCATGGAATAAGTCCAGATCCCGTTCTCCAGCTTGTTCTCCCACTCAAAGCTCCCCTGCGCGACCGGTTTGTATGCCTCGTCTATCAGCACTGCCTTGATCCTGGTTGACCCGAGCTCCATGCCCAGTATCCATTTTTCCGGATTCATTGATTTGATCTCCTTATAATATATTTGTCGTAAGACGAATCGCTGTATGGTTTCATTCTACCCGTCTATCGTGCACATTTCAAGCAAACCGCTTGCAATTTCCTCTACCGGGCGATATAATACCTACATGCTTTTCGCGCGTGTAGTTCAATGGCAGAACACCAGCTTCCCAAGCTGGATACGCGGGTTCGATTCCCGTCACGCGCTTTTTGCTTGCCGAAACCTCATGCTCCGCCTTTGCGGAGCTTTTTTTATTTCCTGCGCCGTTATCCGCGAAGCGTTTGCAGACACCAGGCGATGCCCTTCGCGCAGCGCAGCTCGCTGTCCCTGAAATGATTGCCTTCGTTCCACTCCAGTACAGCCGGCACCCCACGCTCGCGCAGAATAGCCTCCTGCTCGCGGATCGCGTCTCCGACCCTTGCCATTACCTGGTTGCGGGTCTTTTCTTCCCGGTCTCCGAGGCTTAGATAAACGGCTTTTGCCTTAGGTTCGTGTTTTCTGGCATACTCGACCCAGCCAGGGTACCAGACCGAAGGTGAAGCACCCATCACCGCTTCGAACCGATCCGACTCATATCCGCACCAGAGGGCAAAAAGCCCCGCCAGCGAATACCCCGCGATCACCAGTTTTCGGTCCTCCCTCGCTCCGTAAGCTTCTTCCAGAGCCGGGATGATTTCACGCTCCACAGCCTCGAGGGTCTTCGCGGCTCCGCCTCGGAAAGCCCGGTTCCCGAAGACCGGCGGCGCGTCCCAAGGCGGCAGCTCGCTGTCCCAGTCCGCAGTCTGCACCGCGAACAGGCAGAAATCGCTCCCGCCAAGTAGCCGCTCCACCTCCGCCTTTTCTTTCTCCATCCCGGAAAGATCATGTTCGTCGGTCATCTGCAGCACCCAGACAGAGGCTGCAGGATCTCCAAATGATCGACATCGATCCAAAACATTGCTCATGTCGGCTTCCTGCCTCTCACATTTTCTCCAGCTTTGCCTTAAACGAAATCTTCCGCGGTGTCGGCAGATCATCAAACTTGACAACGTGACTGCCGGTGTCGAAATCCACATCCGTAACGGTCCCCGTGCCGAAGATCCGGTGCCGGACCCTCGTTCCGATTGTCATCGGTTTCAGATCCTCCTCGGAGGCCATGTGCTCCATGCTGGTATTCACATATTCCCGCGCTTCGCGTATCTCTGCCTCCCGTGCCTGCCGGACATAATCCAGATACGGTTCGTCGATATCGAGAATAAAACGCGACGGATAACGCGGCGAGGCATCGAAATTCCGCCCCTCCGCCTCTGTCAGATAAAGGGTATCCTTCGCGCGCGTCATCGCAACGAACGCGAGTCGGCGCTCCTCCTCCATCCGCTCCCGGGTATTGGTCTTGCGCGACGGGAAGATGCCTTCGTTCAGCCCGCAGATAATGACATGCTTGAATTCCAGTCCCTTGGCGGTGTGGATCGTCATCAGGCGCACCTTCAGGCCGCCGGTGGGCTGATCCGTGTTGGTGTAGAGCGCGACATGGGCCAGATAACTTTCCAGTGTCGCTTCCTCTCCGCAGGTCGTCTCGTACTCGTAGACTGACTGCTTCAGCTCGGCGAGATTGTCGAGCCGCTCCTGGCTGCCCTCCGTTCTGAGCGCGGCCTCATAACCGCTGTCATCGAGAATGTGGGACAGTACGTCGGAGACCGGGCGCCCGTCGTAGGTTTTCGCGTATTCTTCGATGAGGTCCACAAAGTCGGCCGCCTTCGTCCGCTTGAAGATCTCATTGTCCAGGTTCAGCTTCAGCGCTTCATAGAGCGTTCCGCCGTTTTCCTTCTGATACTCCTTGAGGAATTTCATGCGGCGTTCCCCGAGGTTCCGCTTCGGGCTGTTCGCGATCCTCAAAAACGAGAGGTCATCGCGGTACGCGATCATGCGCAGGTAACACAGCGCATCCTTGATCTCAAGCCGTCCGAAAAAGGCAGTGCCGCTGTAGATGGTGTAAGGGATCTTTTCTTTAATAAACACTTCTTCGATCGCCCGCGACACATAGTGCGCGCGATAGAGCACCGTGATATCACCGAGGGACGCACCCATTTCGATGAGTCCGCGGATCTGGGAAACCATCCACTTGGCTTCCTCTTCCTGGTTGTCGGCATGGTAGCAAAGCACCTTCTCTCCGCTGCCCCTTGTCGGAATGAGTTCTTTTTTGATGCGGACGCGGTTTTTGTCGATCAGGGAGTTCGCCGCCGCGATGATCTCAGGTGTCGAGCGGTAATTCTCCATCATCATGATCGTTTTGACGTTCGGGAATTCCTTGTCAAAATCCAGCAGATACCGCACGTTTGCGCCGCGCCAGGTGTAGATCGTCTGATCCGGATCGCCCACGATTAACAGATTGCGATGATAATCGCACAGTACTTCCATCAGACGGTACTGCAGCGGGTCGATATCCTGAAACTCATCGATCATGATATACTCGAGACGCTCCTGCCATTTCAGACGGATCTTCTCGTTCTCACGGAAAATGTACAAAGTAAAGACGATGAGGGCGTTGTAGTCGAGTCCAAAGCACTTTTTCTCCTGATACAGATAGCCGTAGAAAATGATGTCCTTCGCGTCCGTGGCTTCCATATATTTGCGGTGGATCTGTTCAAGGGGAAGCGTGATCATGTCCTCGTAGTAGCTGGGATCACTGATGCATTTGCGCATCTCGATCATGTCCCTTGCGGAGGAGAACGTCATATCCCTCAGCGTCAGACCGCGCTCCTCATAGATCATACCGAGCATCTGGTCGATATCCGAATTGTCCAGTACCAGAAAACTCTTCGGGTACTGCACCGCATAGGAATCCTCCTGCAGCACCGATACACAGAAGCCGTGGAAAGTATTGATAAAACCGGTATCATTGTCCCCGGTCAGATTATGGATGCGTTGACGCATCTCCGCCGCGGCTTTATTTGTAAAGGTCACGCAAAGGATGTTGCCGGGCATGATTCCCAGCTCCGTGACAAGATACGCAAACCTGTGGGAAAGAGCCCTGGTCTTGCCGGAGCCTGCGCCCGCGATCACACGGACAAATCCTTCCGTGGAGGTCACCGCTTCCATCTGTGCCTTGTTTAACCCTTCGAGAATATCCAAGAGGCGCCTCCTTTCGTAAACCGGCATATTTCCGTATTCTATTCCGAATAAACAGTCATCTTGATCTATTATAACCCGTAGGCCAGACTAAGTGTATAAAAATCTTCAAAAGCTCCCCACCCGCACGCTCCTGACGCAGCATCTTCCAGCAAGGAAGGAGCGTGCGGGTGGACGCGCAAGGGCGTGCAGGAGCGTGCGGGTGGGTATAAAGAATACAATCTTTTTTTACCCATTTGGTCCCCTATTTTTATCTTTACATTGCAATTTCAGGGTGCTATTATAGTTACATCAAAAAATGATCGCCGCCTTGTGCGGCATAAGAAAGGACGGTATTTTACCATGGCATTTTGTCCTCAGTGTGGAGCTCCGTTCAATGATGGAGCTACCTCTTGCCCGCAGTGCGGCGCTGTTTTCGCAGCCGCTCCGAACCCGAATCCTCAGCCGCAGCAGCAGAACTATCAGTTCCAGCAGCAGTATCAGCAGCAGCAGTATCAGCAGTACCAGCCGGCTCCGGCTCCGGTAGTCGATCCCTTCGACCACACCGCTGATTTTGACGCGCAGGATATTTCCGACAACAAAGTCTTCTCCATGCTGCCCTACCTGCTTGGCACCGTTGGCATCATCATCGCTCTTCTGGCTGCTCAGAAGTCCGCTTTCGCTATGTTCCATGTCCGCGAAGCGCTGAAGATCACCGTTACCAACATTCTGCTTGGCGTTGTTTCCGCAGTTCTCTGCTGGACCTTCATCGTTCCGATTGCCGGATTCATCTGCATTGGCATTCTGGGCGTTATCCAGATCATCATGTTCTTCCGTGTCTGCAAGGGCAAGGCAAAGGAAGCTCCGATCATCTGCAAGCTGAAGTTCCTGAAGTAATTTCTTCTCACCAACCAAAAAGGGCTGTGATTATCACAGCCCTTTTTTCTGCCCGTTTCAACGCTCGCCGAAGTGCTTGCGTCATTTCGATTATTCGATAATATTATTCCCTGAGGTTTTCGATGAATCATCTTCCCTGCAAGGCCGTCATTTTCGATCTCGACGGCACGATCCTGGATACATTGACCGATCTGACCGACAGTGTCAATTACGCGCTTTCCCTCGAAGGCTTTCCGCCAAGGACAGCTTCTGAGGTGCGCTCGTTTCTCGGTAACGGGATGAAGCGTCTCCTGACGCTTTCGGTTCCCGAAGGCACCGACGAAGAAACCTTCGGCCGCATCTTCAGCGCTTTCGCCGCGCACTACAAGGTCCACTGCCTGGACAACACGTTTCCCTACGAAGGTATTCCCGAGCTGCTGCGGCAGCTAAGGGAAAGCGGTCTCAAGACCGCGGTCGTCTCCAATAAGGGCGACTTCGCGGTACAGGAGATCATCGACGCCCGCTTCCCGGGCTTGTTTGACTATGTGGTCGGGGAACGTCCCGGTATCTCGCGCAAGCCCGCGCCGGATACGGTCTTTGCCTGTCTGAAAGCCTTCGGCCTCTCACCTGCTGAGGCTGTCTACATCGGAGACTCCGAGGTCGATGCCGAAACAGGCAGGAATGCCGGCATGCCGGTCATTCTCGTGGACTGGGGCTTCCGCGACCGCGCCGATCTTGAAAAGACCGGTGTCTCGCGGATCGCTTCCTCTCCGGACGACGTCCCTGCGCTGATCCTCAGCGCGTTTCGATCCACTTCCCGTTCGTAAAGTCGGGAATGTAGACCGGCGCGCCGCCTTTGGCGATCGATTCCTCGCTCAGTACGCTGACGGCCATCCAGGTCGCCATGTCATAGACATCGATCGGCGGATCGGTCTCCTCTTTAACACTGTTAAAGAACGCGCGGTCCACCAGATAATCCATCCCGCCATGTCCGCCTCGGACACCGTCGTTTAAAAACTGCTCCCAAACGGGATGTTCGTATTTCTCGCGGAACTCCAGCGCGTTGTTCCAGAACTTTTCCCAGCGGAAGCCATCCTCTTCGGTGTGGACTCCATCCATAAAGATCGAGTTGGAATCCTCCGAATACATCGCCTTTGTGCCCTGTACCACGAGTCCCCGCGAATAGTACCGGGGAAGCGTCGTATCCAGCGTCAGCGTGATCGTCTCGCCGTGGGCACAGGTAATCACCGTTGTCACCACATCGCCCTGCGCGAATGGATAGAAGGCCTGGTCATAATCCGGGCCTTTTTCTTTTTGCAGATAGGCATTGAGGCCCCTTGCGGTGCTGGAGACGGAATTCAGCTTCAGCAGGCGGTTTCCGTGATTGATCCCCAGCATCTGGCAGATCGGACCGAGCTCATGGGTCGGATAATTCTCGCAGTTGCGGTTCCGGTAGTTCGCGTTGCGGTAGTGCCGGTTTTCGCGTCCGAATCCGACTTCCTCCCTCAGGTCGTGCCGATAACCGCCTTCGAGATGCACCAGTTTTCCAAAACAGCCTTGCCGGATCATGTTCATCAGCATCATCTCGGTGCGTCCGTAGCAGCAGTTTTCAAGCATCATGCAGGGAACCCCGGTCTCTTCCGACACGTGGACCAGCTGCCAAAGCTGGTCGATGCTGTAGGCCGCGCCAACCTCGACACCTGGCCGGATCCCCCGTTTCATCGCGGCGATCGCGATCTCGATATGGGTCTCCCAGGAGGTTGCGATCACGACGCAGTCAAGCCCCGGGATCGCCAGAATATCACGATAATCAAGGCTGCAAAGAGGCTCGGTCCCTCTTGCTTCGCGGACGGCTTCCGCACCCGCTCTGGCTCTGTCCTCGTACAGATCACAGACGCCCACGACATCCACGTCGTCCATTCCGAGAATCACAGCCTTCAGCAGGCCGATCCCTCTTCCGCCCAGTCCGATCACCGCACTCGTCACTCTATCCTTCATGTCCGCTCCTTCTTCTTTCGCGAATCGCTCTTTTATTGCCAGACCAACGGTCTTCGATCTGCTAACAGCCTCATTATAAAAGTCTTCCCCGCAAAAGTCCACCCGGCTTCCGCAAAGTTTCATGGACGAAACGGTACAGGCATGGACTTTTAAATAAGTTTTAAAATCTGGCTTGCAAACAAGTTTTTTTCCTTTATAATCAGGGAAATGTCACTTTTTTCATCAAGGAAAAGGTATTTGTCATGCGTGAAATGAAATGGGCTTTCGGTTTTCTCGGAAAGTCCCGTTACAAGCTCTTCGCAGCTTATCTGATGACCATCATGGTCGATATCATCATGGTCATCGATCCTCAGATCATCAGCCGGATCGTCAATACGGTTCTGTATCCGATGTTCGAGGACAAAAGTATCCCCACCCAAGTGGTCCTGCAGCAGCTGCTGCCGCTGCTTTTGCTGGCCTTCGGCCTCCTGATCCTTCGCTCCGTCATCCGCTTTGTGGGCAACCTGTTCCGCGAACAGGCCTCGCAGCGCGCCACCTTTGAGATCCGCCGCGGACTGTACCGGAAGCTCTCGGAACAGAGCCGCAGCTTCCTGATGACCAACCGTTCGGGTGACCTCATCAACAAGTGCACCGGTGACGTCGAAGCGATCAACCACTTCCTCTGCTATGTTTCGTGGGCTATGTTCGACAGCATCGCCATGTTCACGGCAGTGCTCGTCGTCTTTTTCTCGATCAGCTGGGAGTTCACGCTGATCGAGCTCGCGCTCTCGCCCTTCGCGTTCCTCACGGCGATCCACATGGCCAAGAAGGTCCGTCCGATCTTCCGGGCTGCCCGCCAGCAGCTCTCGGAGCTGAACACGATCGTCTCCGAGAATATCGCCGGAAACCGTGTTGTCCGCGCGTTCTGCCGCGAACCGTTCGAGATCGAAAAGTTCGATGAGGCGAACGAAAAGTACTACAGCATGAACCTCGACGCCAACAAGGCCTGGGTCAATCATGCTCCGATCATGGAGACGGTCGGCAACGTCATGAACGCGACGGCCATCATCGTCGGTTCGCTCCTTGTCATCTTCCAGCGCATCACGATCGGCGACCTTATCGTTTTCACCTCGCTGAGCTGGATGATGAACGAACCCATGCTGCAGCTTGGCTTTCTTATCACGGATCTTCAGCGCTTCCAGGTCAGCTGCGAGCGCGTTCACGATCTGTACGACTCCCAGCCGGAGATCGTCAGCCCCGAGAACGCGATCGACAGCGGGGATCTCAAGGGCAAGATCGATTTCGAACATGTGTCCCTCTCCTACGATGGCAATCCGGTGCTGAACGATATCACGCTGCACATCCCGGCCGGCGCGACCGTCGGTATTATGGGCCCGACCGGATCGGGCAAGACCTCGCTGTTCAACCTCATTGCGCGGTTTGTCGATCCGACGTCCGGCGCGGTCCGCATCGACGATGTCAACGTCAAGCGCTACAACCTGCAGTATCTGCGCCTAAACGTCGCGGTAGCACTCCAGGATGTGTTCCTCTTCTCCGATACCGTGGAGTCCAACATCGTTTACGGTGTTCCCGACGCGCCGCAGGAGGTCGTCTACCGCTCCGCTATGGACGCGGATGCCGACAGCTTTGTCCGCAAACTGCCTGACGGGTACGATACCATCGTCGGCGAGCGCGGCATGGGCCTCTCCGGCGGTCAGAAACAGCGTCTGTCGCTGGCACGTGCCCTGTCCCAGGAGGCGCCGATCCTCATTCTCGACGATACCACTTCTGCCGTAGACCTGGAGACCGAGCACTATATTCAGCAGCGTCTGGCGGCGCGAGACAAAAAAAGCACGACCCTCGTGGTCGCGCAGCGTATCTCTTCGGTCAAGAATGCTGATATCATCTTTATTCTGGAGGATGGTCGCATTACCGAATCCGGCACGCATAAGGAGCTCTTAGCCAAAAAAGGCTATTACTACAATATCTACCGCATCCAGCAGGGCTACGCGACCAAGGAAGATCTTCAGAAGGCCATCGCGGCCCAGAAAATACGGATCACCGCCACGGAAGGAGGTGACCTGTAATGGCGCGCAACAAGTATAATGTTGACGAAACGCTGGAGCAGGAATTTAGTTTCCGACATTTCCGCCGCGCGTTTGTTTACGTCAAGCGCTATCGCAAGCTGTTTATCGGGGCGTTCCTTTTCTCGCTTGCCTCGACCGTTCTCGGTCTTCTGATGCCGTTGTTTACGCAGAACGCGATCGATGTCATGATCCCCGCGAAGGCCGTCGGTTCACTGATCTGGTGCGGTATCGCACTCGTCGTGATCGTGGCTTCTCAGGCGATCTGCAATCGCTATCGCTCCCGCTGCACCGCGCTCGCCGGTCAGGCGATCATCCGCGATATCCGGCGCGATCTTTATGTGCACCTGCAGGATCTGCCTTTCGATTATTTCGATTCGCGCCCGCACGGCAAGATCCTCGTCCGCATCATCAACTATGTCAACAGCGTCTCGGACTTTCTGACCAACGGCCTTGTCAATATCGTGCTGCAGATGGTCTCGCTCGTCATCATCGCCGTTTTCATGATCGCGGTGAGCCCGAAACTCTCGCTTCTGGTCTTCGCCGGTCTGCCGCTTTTCGCGGTCTATATCTTCCTGATGCGCAAAAAGCAGCGCCGTGCCTGGCAGCTGCAGGCCAATAAGCGTTCCAACTTTACGGCCTACCTCAGCGAATCCATTAACGGAGAGCATGTCACGCAGAGCTTCTCCCGCGAGGCCTTCAACCAGAACATCAACACGGAACTCGCGCAGGAGGCCCGCAAGTCCTACCTGCACGCCGTCACGCTCAACCACTTGATGTGGCCGACCACGATGATGATCTCGCGCACGGTCTACTACTGCATCTATCTCTTCGGTGTTCTCTGGCTCCGCAATACGATCACGGTCGGTACCCTCGTCGCGATGACAAGCTACGCGAACCGATTCTGGAACCCGATCATGGCACTGTCCAACTACTACAACCAGATGATCAACACCGCTTCCTATCTGGAACGTATCTTCCAGCTGATGGATGAGAAGGTCACCGTCACCGATCCCGAGGATGCTGTGCCGCTTCCCGAGATCCGGGGCTCCGTCGATTTCGACCACGTAATGTTTGAATACGAGAAGGACCGTCCGATTCTGAAAGATGTGACCTTCCACGTCGGCGCCGGTGAATCCGTCGCCCTCGTCGGACCTACGGGTGCGGGCAAATCGACGATCATCAATCTGGTTTCCCGCTTCTACAATCTGAAATCCGGCGCTGTCCGCATTGACGGACACGACATCGCCCATGCCACGCTGCGTTCGATCCGCTCGCAGATGGGCATCATGCTGCAGGACACCTTTATCTTCTCCGGTTCGATCATGGAGAATATCCGCTACGGCCGTCTTGACGCGACCGATGAGGAATGCATCGAAGCAGCCAAGCGTGTCTATGCCGACGAGTTCATCCGCCGCATGCCGAAGGGCTACGATACCGAGATCAACGAGCGCGGCGACATGCTCTCCGCCGGACAGAGGCAGCTTCTCTCTTTCGCCCGCACGCTCCTTTCCGACCCGAAGATCCTCATCCTCGACGAAGCCACAAGCTCGATCGACACCAACACCGAGCTGCTCGTGCAGGAAGGTATCAAGCAGTTATTAAAGGACCGCACCTCGTTCGTTGTCGCGCATCGACTCTCCACGATCAAGGACTGCGACCGCATCTTCTATATCGATGATGGCCGCATCGTCGAAAGCGGCAGCCATGATGAGCTCATGGACCGGCAAGGCGCCTACTTCACTCTCTATACTTCTCAGTTGACGAACGACTGATCGTACACTTCTCAGCAAAATAGGGGTTGTGAAAAACGAGGATTCCCGTTTTTCACAACCCCTTTTGAGTCCGGGCTTTGCTAGGCAGAGCCCCTCCCGGAAGTTGGGCTGCCACGATCGCGATCATGACAAGACCGCAGCCGATCAGCTTATACCAGCCAATGTGTTCGTGAAGGATCAGCCAGCCGCTCAAGGTCGCGAAAACCGCCTCGGTCCCCATGATAAGGGAGGCCAGCGTAGCTTCGATATGCTTTTGCGCGACCATCTGGAGCGTATAACAGAAACTGCCGGAAACAACGCCCGCGTAAAAGATCGGAAACCAGG
>JAEEGL014699372.1_pt1 | contig 14683 bp, 8 predicted proteins | sample 9134231 | NCBI WGS metagenome assembly JAEEGL01 (sample SAMN16246548, study PRJNA631951) | gut metagenome | biome: gut microbiome; feature: rumen; material: fiber-attached | host: Bos | place: Iran: Karaj | collected 2018-10 | reverse complement strand
AGTTGAAAGTTGAAAATTGAAAGTTGAAAGTTGAACTTTTGGAGCAGCGAGCGCCATCAAGCTTGCTTGTTTGACCGAGTCGTGACAAAAGTCAGCGAAGCTAAAGTTGAAAGTTAACGTGTTAACATCTCTCTTCGCTCAGGGCCACAAGTAGCAAAAGAAAGCGCCCCAACGGGGCAGCAAGCACTCAGCCCAGGGCATCGCCCTGGGTACATATACATCCAGTAAACGCGCCCTGTAAGGGCAAAAGCATAAAAATAAACCTTTTCAAGTGGAATCAATCTTTAAATTGTAAATTATCAATAACATTGCCTTATGAAACGATTATTCCTTTTACAACTATCCTTATTCATGATGCTGTGCGTTAGCATGGCAGCCGATGTGCCTACGGGTCTCGTGCGCATCAAAAACCGCCGCACTGCCACCGCCTATCTGACCACCAATACTCCCGGTCAGGCCTTGGCTACCACCAAAGTCAATTCTGGTCTCAGCCAAATCTGGATTATCGATACCCAAAGCAACGGTTACATCGTGCGTAGCGCCAACACAGGTGAGTACCTGAATGCCACCTGGGATGTGCCCACGCCCGGTAGCACGACGGTTTACATTCAGGTGAGTCCCAACGCCACGGGCTATTACAACATCTCATCGGCAAGCGATTTCAGCGGACAGTCGTGTCTGAACAAGACAAATTCTGGCACGGGCATTACCAAGTGGAGTTTCTCGGGCGACGCGGGCAGCGACTGGGCCATAGAGGCAGCCACAGACGTCACAGAGGAAGAGGTGCTGCAGAATCTCACGGAAAAGACGGGATTCGTGAAAGAACTGCAGGAAGGCAAATACTACCGACTTATTTCCTACTACGGCCGAGCACTCACGGACACGGAGGAGGTGGGCGGTGACATGCACACCGAGGACATCAACGCCAAGAGCATTGCACAGTATTGGACACTCACCAAGGACGGCAGCAACTGGAAGATACAGAACCTGTTGACAGAGCGTTTCGTCGTACCGCAAACCACCACCAGCGCTGCCTTCCACACCACTCCTGCTGAACGCATAACGGAGTTCAACCTCAACGTAGCTTTTAAGGTCACACTCCTCGCCGGCAAGTGGGACTTTAAATGGACCATAGCCGCACCCGGCAACAACCGAGGCTTCCACGATGCCGAAAGCCAAGGACACAAAATGGTGCTGTGGGCTACCGATGCTGGTGCCAGCGTGTGGTCGTTCCAAGAGGTGGAGGTGCCGCAAGAGGATATAGACGCCGCACGACAGAAACTGAAAGAATACGAAGAGATTGTAGCTGCGTTCGAGACTATCGTCAAAAACAAGTCTAACCTGCAGGCTGCACTCGATGCACTCTTCGAGGACAAAGCCTGCACGACCCTCAAAGCAGACATCGCAGCCCTCACGGATGAGCAACTGGCAGCTAACGAAAGCTTTGCAGCACTGACGGATGACATGAAAGCGATGGTCCTGAAGGTCAAGAACAACACATGGCAGCAATTCACCAATGGCGACTACACGGCTGATTACGAGCGCTTCTTCCGTATCGCAGACTACAAGATCTACAGCCATTACCAAACCATGATGAATGGCTCCAACTTCACGATGAGCAACAGTTTCGGCAAGCTGTCGGGACCCACGGGAATCGTGGCCAACAAGGGAGATGTGATTTACATCTATGTCGATGCAGGACCCAAGTCGAGCTGCACACTGCAGGTCGAAGCCGTCTCAACGGATGGCGTACCAGGAAACCACCAGACAGGTCAGACAACCGACCTCAAGGCCGGACTCAATCTGCTGCAATACCCTGAGCAGAAGATGCTCTATATCTTCCACCAGCTCAATGACGTATCAAAGAAGCTGGCCAATTATCCCGATATCAAGATTCACATTGAGGGAGGCAAACTGAACGGCTACTGGGACGCCACACGTGGCATGACCAACGCCGACTGGAAGAACCTGCAGAAAAACCTCCTCAATGCCAGCCCCGTCCTCAACCTCAAGACAGAGCATCTGGTGTTTGCTATGGATGCTCCCCTCGTCAAGAAATGCGAGCCCAACGAGATGGAAGGCCTCATGCGCATTTGGGACAAAATCCCTGAGAACGAAGAGCGATACATGGGTGTCGAAGACTTTGAAGGGCGCTTCCGCAATGTCTGGAACGTATTCAGCATCGACTACAATTACATGTTTGCCACCACCTACGGTACCTATTATAACAACAGCACGCTCCCGACCATCATGAACTACGCCAATATGCGCAAGGGAGGCAACCTGTGGGGACCATCGCATGAGATGGGGCACAACCACCAGGCAAGCATCAACGTCATCGGTGCCACCGAAAGCTCGAACAATATGTTCTCGAATATCAATATCTTCGAGCAGGGAATCACAGCCAGCCGTCGTGATGGACCCAGCGAGAACTTCAACCAGATGGCAAATACAACGCCATGGGTTAAGCGCGACATCTGGCTCACCACGTCCATGTACTTCCAGCTATACCTCTATTTCCACGCGCAGCACCACGACGACCAGTTCCTGCCTAACCTCTTCCGCAAGATGCGTAAGAACCCCATAGACAAGAGCGGTAGCGGTGCCAAGGACTATCTGCATCTGGCAAAGATGATTTGCGATGCGGCAAAGGCAGACCTCTCGGAGTTCTTCGAAGCCTATGGCATGTTCATTCCAGTCAGCAACGTTGAAGTGGGGGACTATGCCACTTATCACGTTACCACCACACAGTCACAGATTAATGCGGCCAAGAAATACATGCAGAAGTATGAGAAGAAGCTGGGCAATATCATGTTCATCGACGATAGGGTTATCACGCATCCTGCCATTGCTGACAATATCTTCGAGGCAATCCCGCAGGGCAATAACCGTGTGCCCATCAGCGACGAGACCAAGAACCAGTTCTTAATGAAGAGTGCCACGTCCACCTACGTGGGTGGTGACTACACCCTCTACACGGCCGATGCCGTCCCATCTACCGATGACTACTACACCCTGAGTTCGAACAAGAAGAAAATAACCTTCAATGGCACCAACTACGCCGGACACAAGTTCTATGATGCAGACGGCAACCTGATCTGGGCAACGAATGCCAAGAAGAGTGTCACCCTGCCCGAAGTGGTGCTGAATCTCGGTATCGAAAACGTAACAATTATGACGGCCAACTATGATATGACAGACACACCCTGCACAGATACCAAGCCTGATGCCATCAGCGATGTCAAGGCAGGAGACACTGTAGGTGACAACGCAGCCTACGACCTGACAGGACGTCGTGTTAACCAAGTATCACGTGGTATGTATGTCATCAATGGAAAGAAAGTTATTGTCAAATGAGCAATAAACAAAAGAAACACAATCAAAACAGTGGCGGGCGCGTGACAGCGTCCGCCACACCTGTTCATCGTACACAGCCCAGATGGCTGCACTCACTGATATCAGTTGCCTTCTTCCTGCTTACGTGGCTTTGGGCATCGTGGTGGATGGGAGATGCGGGTCGCATGGCCTATGAATACTCCTTCTTTGCCGCGGATGCCACGCTGATGCACTGGCTGTGGCAGCAGCCCTTTGGTTTGTTGTGGATCCTGGGACGTGCCCTGCTGCTGACCTACCGCTGGCCGCTGTTGGGGGGACTCGCAGTAGCGTTGCTCCTGTCCTTGGGCACACAGCTGTTGGCCTATTGCCTGAGATTACCGCGTCACTGGCGGTGGGCTGCCTATCTGCCAGCAGGCTGCTGGATGGCATGGGTGGCATGGCAAGGCCTCAACCTCTACTATATGCATGAGCCGGGTCGCGCCTTCGGTGTCCTCCTCCTCGTTGTCCTGGTTTGCGCCATCGATGCTTTCGTTATTTGGACATTCAAGAGTAAAAGAAGAAACGGCCTCACCCCCACCCCCTCGACAAAGGGAGAAGGGAGTTTATACCTTAGTGAACAAGGGGAAACAAAACAGCAGACAAAAGTGACCACTTCCCTCTCTCTTTGGAGGGAACTTGGGGGTGAGTCTTTTATGATCCTCCTTTGTTTCCTCCTACCCCTTGCCATCACCCATTTCCGCCACCCCTATCTCCGTCCTGTCACACGGATGCAGATACAAATGATGCACCAGGACTGGAATGGCATGGCGGAGACAGCGCGCAATAACGGCCATCTCAGCTACCGACCTCTGGCGGCCTATTATGCCATTGCCCTTGTACACAACGGCCGCCTTGCAGATGACTTGTTTGATATTCGGATGGATTATGACAGCCTTTATGTCACAGACCGATCCTGCAAGGCTGAGCTGGGCACGAACTACTATCTCTGCGACGGCAATTTCCATGCGGGACTCATCCGTCCCACCACACACCGTGCCATGGAACAGTTGACGATGGATGGTCCCTCGCTCGTGGCTTTAAAGCACTTGACACGCTGCGCGCTGATAGACGGTCACTGGCAGCTGGCACGCAAATATTTGCACATCATCAGCCAGACACCGTTTGAAGGGGATTTTGTCAACAAACACACAGCAATGGTAGGCCATCCGGATTTAGTGGCGGCAGACCCCGAGTTCAGTCAGGTGTTGCGCACAGCGCCATTGCATGACAGCTTCGAATCGTTGTATGAAGAACCTATTTTCCTGGGTTATGCCGTCAACCTCATGGAAGGCCGAACGGTAGAGGCACTGACACAGAGCTTGTTGGCTAACCTCTACAGCAAACGAATGCCCATGTTTCTCATGCGCTGTGAACCGTTGGTGGGTACCACGCCGGCACCACTCATTGCACAGGGACTGGTCACACAGGCTCGCAAAAACCCGGAGATTATGAAGGCTTTTCCGATGTTGCAGATGGAGATGCAGAGATTCGTCAGCTTCCTGCGGGTGGCGCAGCCTTACATGCAGGACCGCCCGCGTGGAGGCGTTGAACTCTTTGACCAGTACCACGGGTATTATCCTTATTATTATTTCTTTGGCAACCTCAAGGCAACACGTAAACGTGACACCACAGGTACCTCTTCTTCAGCAGGCGTGAATTGAAAGAGAACTTCTATAGCCCAGGCTTGTCCGTCCTCGGATGAGGGGTCGCTCGGAGTACTTGACATTGAGTCCATCATCTTTTACTTCGCGGCCTTGTGAACAAGGGGAGAAAAAACTGATAACAAATGAAAGAACAAATGAAAGAGATTTATAAAGAGATACAGCAGTCACAGGTAACCACTCCCCTCCCTCACAGGGTAGCGCGGGAAGGGGGGATTGACTCAATGACAAGCTCCCCGAGCAACCAAGGCCTCAATGATGTTCCTCTTACAGCATTTGGCAAGGGCTTATCTTCTAATCAGAGGACGAATAAGCAGGGGGATGGATATTTCCCTCACAGCGGCAGGTCAGTGGGATGGGTCTTTTATCTTTCACTTTTCATTGTTCTCGCTGCTTGCAGTAGCAAACCATCTTCTGTGCCGCAGCAGTTCACGGAGGTAAATGAGGAAGCACGCATCTTTCCCGACTACCGCGATGTGACCATCCCCCCTAATATAGCCCCCCTGAATTTCATGGTCACAGACTCGCTGGCCGATGCCTTTGTGATGCAGGCCGGAGACCTCGTCTGCGGTGCCGGCGAAGACGGCAAATTCTACCTGGATTCGTTAGTGTGGCGTCGGATTTTGTCCGACGCTAAAGGCCGTGACCTCACCGTCAACCTCTTTGCTCGCCGCAGCGGACAGTGGGTGCACTTCCACCCCTTCCTCCTCCACGTGGCCGAGGAAGAGATAGATTCCTATCTCTCATACCGCCTTATCGAGCCGGGCTACGAGCTGTATCGTCAGTTAGGGTTATACCAGCGTAACCTCACCAACTTCACCGAAGCAGTCATCTATGAAAACAACCGCGCCTTCGAGGATGAGAACAACCACTGCGTCAACTGCCACAACTATCAGGCTTACAACACCAACCGCATGACATTCCACGTTCGCGGCAATCACGGCGGTACCATCATCACAGACGGTGCTGAGGCGCACAAGATTGCTATCAAGCATGACAGCATTCTCGCCGCTGGTGTCTATCCTTCATGGCACCCCACATTACCGCTTCTGGCGTTCTCCTCAAACAAGACGGGACAGGTTTTCCACATGATGCATCCTGAAAAGATTGAAGTGCTGGACGAGGCCTCAGACCTCCTGCTCTACGATCCTGTTAATAATACGGTAAAGAACGTTATCCGTACCAAGGATGCCTTGGAGACGTTTCCCTGCTGGGCACCCGATGGCAACAGGCTCTTCTACTGCGTGGCCAAGATGCCACCCTCTGTGCTGGAGGATTACACTGCTTTCAATGTGGCTTTGAAATATGACAGCCTGCTCTATGATATCTACTCCATACCCTTTGACCCCGAAACACGCACGTTTGGTACGCCGCGCATAGAGGTCAACGCCAGTGCGGATCACCATAGTTGCAGCGTGCCGCGTATCAGTCCAAACGGCCGTTATCTGCTCTACACCCTCGGCGACTACGGACAGTTCCACATCTGGCACCAGAGTGCCGATTTGTGGGTGAAGGATTTGGAAGTTGAAAGTTCTGCTTCCCATTCCTCTCAACCATCAACTCCCACTTCTCAACCTTCAACTTCAAGCGTTCAACCTTCAACTTTCAACTTTCAACTTTCAACTTCCTACCCCCTCACCGCCGCCAACAGCTCCGAAGCAGACAGCTATCATAGCTGGTCATCCAACGGGAAGTGGATTGCTTTTGTCAGCCGACGGGAAGACCAGACCTTCTCCCGCGTCTTTATCACTTACTTCGACAAGCAAGGGCAGCCACGTAAGGCGTTCCTCCTGCCGCAGCATGACCCAGAGTATAACACCTTGTTGCTGAAGAGCTACAATGTGCCCGAACTGACAAAGACGGCCGTGCAGGTGAGTGTTGAGACACTGAAACACGTCATCTATCATACCGATGCAGAGGTGGCTACCTACCAAGAATAGTTACTTATGAAGAAAAAAGATAAGAAAAAGCCGTCTTCGCAGCGACCTCCTCTCACGAACCACCAAAAAAGCGTTACAGCGAAGAGGTTCGTGAGAATGGACAGGTGTGTCTGGGTTTTATTCTTCTTCCTCGCATGGCTGTGGGCGTCCTGGTGGATGGGGGACGTGTTCCGCATCGCCTATGAGCGCTCATTCTTTGCACCTGACGAGACGTTGATGTATTGGCTCTGGCAGCAGCGCTTTGGCTGGTTGTGGATTATCGGTCGTGCACTGTTGACGCTGTATCGTTGGCCTGTGGTGGGAGGTCTGCTTGTGGCCGTATTGCTGACAGCTGGCACTTGGCTCTTTGGCTACTGTCTGCGTCTGTCACCCCGCTGGCGCTGGCTGCAATACCTGCCCGCTGCAGCCTGGCTATTATGGACAGCCAACGTAGGTTTGACCCTCTACTACCGACACGAGCCCGGCCGCATTCTGGCCATTCCGTTCCTGTTCATGGTGCTCTGTACCTTGGCAGCCATCGTCAATAAGAAAAGACTCAACAGCCATATCCACGAAAACTTCACCCCCAACCCTTCTCCTGAGGAGAGGGGCATATATACCTCTGCCAATGATAGTTCTGCTGCTAAAAGTAATTACGCCCCTCTCCTTCGGGGAGGGGTTGGGGGTATGGTTATTGAGGCGTTTCTTATTCTCCTCTGCTTTCTCCTCCCCGTCCTTGTCACGCACTACCACCACCCCTATATGCGACCGCTCACACGGATGCAGGTGCAGTTGATGCACTATGATTATGAAGGAATCATCCGAACGGCACATGAACACCCAGAAATGAGCTACCGACAAACGGCTGGTTACTATGTGATTGCCCTCGCTCGCACAGGGAATTTGGCAGAACAACTCTTCGACATCAAGCTGGATTACGACACCATTTGGTCCAATAACTATCACGATCAACCCACTTCAAGCCTCAACTATCACATCGTGGATTGCAACTACCACGCCGGACTTATCCGCGCTGCACGTCACTACGCGGTGGAGGACTTGACCATGGATGGCCCCTCGCTGTTCACGCTGAAGTACCTTGTCAAAATGTCGCTTCTGGAAGGTGACTGGATCCTCGCCCGCAAATACTTCCACATCCTTCACAAAGTGCCATTCGAGAGTGAGTTCATACACAAATATGAGCCGATGGTAGAACGTCCCGACTTGGTGCGAGCCGACCCTGAGTTCGCAGCCATCTTGAACACAATGCCCCCCTTTCACACCTTTGAGCAGATGTATGAGAAACCAGGCTTCGTCGGTTTCTACGCCACCTTGCGGTCATTCAGCAACCAAGAAATGCTGATATGGAGTACCGTGGCCTGCCTCTACAGCAAGCGGATGCCAGAATTTCTGAAACGCTGCCAGCGGTTTATAGGTACCACGCCGCCGCGCTCTATTGCAGAGGGACTGATTATTCAAGCAGCCAAGAACCCGGAGATCCTGAAAGCGTTCCCTCAGCTGGATATGCTCATCGACCGCTTCCAGCTCTTCCTGCAGGATGCCATGCCATACATGCATGACCGCGAACGCGGCAGCGAAGTCCTCTTTGAGAAATATCACGGCTACTATCCTTATTATTATTACTTCGGCAACCTGCGTTCCACACGCAAACCCGACAAGGAGGAGCCGGAACACAACAAGGCGGGAGTGAATTAAGATGTCCATGCATAAAAAAATGACGCCAAAGATGTATAAAGAGATACTGCAGTCACAGATAACCACCCCCCTCCCTCACAGGGTAGCGAGGACTCAGGTGATTGATCCTATGTCAAACTCTCCGTACGATCCAAGCTTATTTTCTAAGTCGAGGAAGGACAAGCAGAGGGGTGTGTCTTTCCCTCACAGCAACAGGGCTGTAGGATGGGTCTTTTATCTTTCATTTTTCATTGTCCTCGCCGCTTGCAGCAACAAGCCCACAGCGGTGCCGCAGCAGTTCACAGAAGTCTGCGACACGGCTGCCATCTACCCCGACTACCGCGACGTGACCATTCCACCAAATATAGCCCCCTTGAACTTCATGGTCACAGACTCGCTGGCCGATGCCTTTGTGGCGCAGGTCGGAGACCTCGTCTGCGGTGCCAGCGAGGACGGCAAATTCTATCTGGATTCGTTAGTGTGGCGTCGGATTTTGTCCGACGCAAAAGGCCGTGACCTCACCGTTAACCTCTTTGCCCGCCGCAGCGGACAGTGGGTACATCATCCTCCCTTCACATTACACGTGGCCGAGGAGCCGATAGACCCCTACCTCACCTACCGCCTCATCGAACCTGGCTACGAGGTCTATTTCCAATTGGGCATCTATCAGCGAAACCTCACCAACTTTGATGTCACAACCGTCTATGAGAACTACCGCCGCAACGGAGGTCAGAGCCATTGTATCAATTGCCACATGTTTCAGAATTACAGCACGGATCGCATGATTCTCCATGTGCGAGAGAACAACAAAGGCACCGTGATCACACACGGCACAGAGGCCCACAAGATACTCATCAAGCACGATAGCATCATCGCCTCAGGCGCCTACGGCGGCTGGCACCCGACACTGCCCCTGCTGGCCTTCAGCAGCAACAAGACGGCGCAGGTCTTCCACTATCACTATCCGGAAAAGATTGAGGTCTATGATGCCGAGTCAGACATCATTCTTTATGACGCCGAGCACAATGAGGTGCGCAACATCATCCGCACGCCCGATTTCTTCGAGACCTTTCCCAACTGGTCACCCGACGGCACACGTCTCTACTACTGCTCCGCACGCCTGCCCAAGTTCAAATACACCAACTTCGAAGCCAGCCTCGTAGCACACTATGACAGTCTCTTTTACGACCTTTATTCCATTCCTTTCGACACTGTCACCTATACCTTCGGTGAACCTCGTATTGAGGTGGAAGCGAGTGCCATCCAGCACAGCTGCAGCACACCGCGTGTGAGCCCTGACGGCCGCTGGCTCCTCTTTGCCTATGCCAAATACGGACAGTTTCACCTCTATCATAAGGATGCAGACTTGTGGGTTAAACCATTGGAAAATGAAAATACAAAGTTGATCGTTCAAAGTAATTCTTCCGTCACTTCTCAACCCTCAACAATCTCCTCTCAACTATCATCTTCCACCTCCCAACCTTCCACCTTCTCCTCTCAACTTTCATCTTCCTACCCCCTCACCGCCACCAACTCGCCCAACGTAGAGAGCTATCATGGATGGTCCTCCAACAGCCGATGGATTGTCTTCAGTTCCCGACGGGATGACGGAGACTTCACACGCACCTACATTGCCTACTTCGACCGTCAGGGGCAGGGACACCGTGCATTCCTGCTCCCACAGCGCGATCCCGAATACAACCTCCTGCTCCTCAAGAGCTACAACTGCGCAGAACTCACGCGGGATGCCGTGCGCCTCACAAAAGAACAGTTCGAGCACGTCATACGTAATACCGAGGCTGAATTGGCCACCTACAAAGAATAAAGCTCAACAAAGCTTTTCATTTGAATCCCCACACGCTCAGCTCAAAGAAACGCTTTAAAGTTGCCTCCACGGGCATCAACACCAGCGCATGTTGAAGAACATCTCGATGAGACGCTTGCGGATCAGCACGAACAGTTCCGAAACAAAAACGGGCTTCTACGTAAAAGCGGAAAGGCCTCAAGGTACTGCAAAGCTAAACCTTTGGCAAAGTCGTTGATGGGCCTTGCCTTGAACGAACGGGACACATCAAAGTGGCGCCCACGTCATTTGCCTGCTGCAACTCTCAAATCCTATTCAGTAGCAATGCCATGAGGTCCACGGGGACTTGCTTCTCACGGGCGAGGGGTACGCGGGGAAAGAGGTCTGCGGGTGTGAGGGTGTCTATATGCAACAAGTATTCTGCGAGGCTTCGCTGCAATTCCTGGTCACGTTCGCTGCTGTCTGTGAGGAAGATGAGATGATGCTGGAGGGCATCGAGGCCAAGTTGCTGCCAAACGTTGAGGATGAAGTAGAGGGCATCGGCAGTGTTGGCCACGGGAAACGTATTGGCAAAGCGGAGGCGACGCTCCTGGAAAGCATAGAGTGTGAAAGCATCGGCCTCGGAGATAGCATAGAGGCCTGATGCGGCATGAGCAGCATCGCTCTCGACCAGCAGGAGGCGTTCCATGAGGATGGCGCGTGCGGCAAAGAAACGTGCAGTGGGATAGAATTGCAGGATGGCTTCTTCGACATCACGCGACACGGCATAGAGTTCCACGCACTCTAACTGTGGCAGGATGTTGTAAGACACACGTAACTGGTTCATATCCTGCTCGGCAAACGTGTAGGCATAGAGCGCTGCGGCCTCATCACGCCGGAACTCCTCCAAGGGGATGTGGGTGCTGGGACCGCAGAGAAGCACAAAGCACTGATCTATCTGGCGGTTAAAATAGTCGGGCCGGCTCAGTTCTTGTAGAAGCTGGTCAGCCACGGGGAGGTTATCGGCACGGCGGAAATGTTCGCCACGGATGAGGCTACTGTTCTGCAGGTCACAGACAAAGAAAGAAAATCCATCCGCGTGGAGGCGGATGGATAGACTGAGTGGATGATAGGGCTTATTCCCAGTTGCCGGCATTGTTGTTCCAGTTGTAGAGGTCACCAATCTTCAGACCAGCATAGTTGCCCATGTCATCTGCGAGCTGTCGGCGGTTGACGATGAGGCGGTCACCGTTGCGTCCCATGTTCTTGAGGAAGCTGGCATCGGGAGCCGCACACTCCATGACATACTGGATAGTGCCGGAACGTGTCATGGTGGTGAAGGTCTGCAGCTGGAAGGTGTCACCTTCTGCGAATGGGATATAGCGGAGGCTGTCGGCATTGAAGCCTTCGCCAAAGAGTGAGTCTGAAAGGATTACCCAAGTGGTGTCACGGCGGAAGTTCTGCAGACCGTTGGCCTCAATAGCTTTCTGGTCACCGCTGTTGACGATGGCTGCGGCCTTGGCCTCGGTGAGGCCTTTCTCCATCTGCTCATCGGAGAGCACGCCTTCCTTCACAATCTTGGGGATCCGGCCTGTCTTGACAAAGTCGATGAGTTTGAAGAGGCTGTCACAGTAGAGTCCTTCATGTTGTAGCTTGTACTCTTCCTCAGCTGCCTTGATTTGCAGCAGACGTGCCTTGACGGCGTTTTCACGAATGGTGACTTCCTTCTTGAAGTCGATGTCGTCCTGGATACTGCGCCAGCAGATAAACAGCAGGCCGATCACACAAAGCGCTAAAAGCGCGTTAAAAACCTTTTTCATTGCGTCTATTTGTTGCTTTTTTTGTACTTTTGCCTCGCAAAAATAGGAATAATTATTTGAATACGCCGCATAATCGACCAATTTTTTCACTTTGCATGATGATAATTGAGCAAATGAAGGGTCTAATCCTCGATAATTTCGGTTTTCGGCCCACCCATGAGCAGGATTTAGCTGCAAAAATGATATCAGAATTCATTTTTGAGCAACATCGCGAAAGTGTCTTCGTGTTGAGGGGGTATGCTGGTACTGGAAAGACCTCGCTCGTGGGTGCCCTCGTGCGTTCACTGGACCAGTTGCAACAGAAAACAGTACTGATGGCCCCCACGGGGAGGGCAGCCAAGGTGTTTGCCCTTCATGCACAGCATCCGGCATATACCATTCACAAACGCATTTATCGGCAGAAATCATTCACCGGTGAGATGCTGGACTTTCTACAAGACATCAATCTGATGAAACACACGCTGTTCATTGTGGATGAAGCCTCAATGATCGCGAACAGCGGTACGGGGAACTCGCCCTTCGGCACAGGACGGTTACTGGATGACCTGGTGCAGTTTGTCTATTCGGGCGAAGGCTGCCGGCTTATGCTGGTTGGCGACACGGCACAGTTGCCGCCAGTGGGTGAAGACGAGAGCCCCGCTCTGTCCACGGAGATGCTGGAGGGCTACGGACTGCCTGTCCACGAAATCACTTTGACAGAAGTGGTGCGACAGCTGGATGGCTCCGGCATCCTCTGGAACGCAACCATGTTGCGGCAGTTATTGATGAATGAGGAGCTGTTTACTTTCCCGCGCCTGAGAGTGGCTGGCTTTGAAGATATCATCTGCCTCAGCGGCAATGACCTGATAGAGGAGCTGGAACAAGCCTATTATCACTGTGGCACGGACGAAACGATTGTCATTACCCGCTCTAACGCACGCGCGAACGCGTTTAATAAAGGAATAAGGGGAAGGATCCTGGGACAAGAGGAGGAGCTCTCAGGCGGTGATCTGGTGATGGTAGTAAAGAATAATTATCACTGGGTGCAGAAAAGCCAGAAGCCTCATGAGACAAAGGGCCCCCATGAGACAGATGGACTGGATGAGCAGCATAAGCTGGCTGGACAGCATGAGGCATACGAAAACTCCATGGAGTTCATTGCCAATGGCGATGTGGCAGTCGTCAGGCGTGTGAGGTGGGAACGTGAGATGCATGGTTTCCGTTTTGCCGATGTCACTCTTTCATTTCCAGATTATGATGAACAGGAAGTGGAGGCGACCGTGCTCCTTGACACGTTGCACAGCGAGGCTCCAGCTCTGACACGCGAGCAACAGGAACAACTCTTCCAACGTGTGTGGGATGACTATCCCGAATTGACCAACAAACGCGACCGCATGAAAGCGGTGAAACAAGACATGTATTTCAATGCATTGCAAATAAAGTATGCCTATGCGGTGACTTGCCACAAGGCACAAGGCGGTCAATGGCAGCGGGTCTTCCTGGACCAGGGTTATATGACCGAGGAAATGCTCTCGCCCGACTACTTCCGCTGGCTCTATACCGCACTGACTCGTGCCACTGAACGATTATACCTTCTCAATTGGCCCGCAGCAGAATTGGAGGGGTGAAAGAAGAAAGTTTAGAGTTTAGGGTAGAGAGTAAGGGGTGAAAGATGAGAGTTTAGCGTTTAGCGTTTAGGGCAAAAGCATATAAAGAGACTTTTTCAAATGGACTCAATTATTTAAAGTATGTATGCACTCTTAGAAGTACACCTTGTAGCAGTTGTAGTTTTGTTGTACCTTTGCTCCCGCAATAGTGCTTACGCAGTAAACATCACGCAGCCTTCAAATAATTTTTATTAAAAAATGCCTCTCTCTAACGCAGGCGGCAATAAATATCACACATTCAGCGACTTTCATTGAGTGACATTTTTCTGAAAGTGCGTGTCTGAGTGGCATTTTCCATAGCGGGATATCTGCCAGAAAAGGCTCCTAGATGAGGTGAGAGTTGAAAGGTGAAAGGTGAGAGTTGAAAGGTGAAAGGTGAAAGGTGAGAGTTGAAAGGTGAAAGGTGAGAGGTGAAAGTTGAGAATTCTTCAAGCGTGAAGCGTCGCAAGCGCCGAGCGGAAAGGTGAAAGCGGAAAGTTGAAAGGTGAACGACGTGGGCGATTCCCATTAAGGGGAATTTATTTTCCCATTAAGGGGAAATCATTTTCCCATTGATGGGAAATTGTTTGCAGTTCATATCGGTCAAACTTGGGAGCCTTGGTGTAGCCGTGACGACGGAAGATGTATGCCACACGTGCCTGCTGTTTGGGCGTGATGGGATTGCGGCCTTCGCGGTAGCGATTCCAAATAAATTCGTCTATATTTTCCAAAAATCTAACGCATCGCGTTACATTTTAAAACAAATCTAACGCAGTACTATTGGCTGATAACAAATGATTTAACT
>JAEEGL012780530.1_pt1 | contig 14683 bp, 11 predicted proteins | sample 9134231 | NCBI WGS metagenome assembly JAEEGL01 (sample SAMN16246548, study PRJNA631951) | gut metagenome | biome: gut microbiome; feature: rumen; material: fiber-attached | host: Bos | place: Iran: Karaj | collected 2018-10 | reverse complement strand
TAAGGTCCGATTGCGGAATTGAACTGATATCTGTAGCCCTTGTTAACATGGGGTACGCCATTGTCATCTTCCCAGACTACTCTGAAAGTAACTCCTCTTTCAGGCTCTGTAAGTCTTTCAAGAAGTGCTGCCTTCTCATACTCAGGATGAGCGTCCATAACAGGTGCCAGTGAAGTGAGTACTTCTTCTACAGTCTGATGAAATTCAACTTCGCCGGGATTTTTCTTCTTACATTCTTCAATAACTCTTTCTACGTATGTAGCCATTACATATCTCCTTTTCTCATAATAATGTTTTTGGCTTCAGGCCCGCCCGGACAAACCGTGCAGACCGTCTAAACAATTATGTCCTAATTAAGTTTTAACACTATCATTTGTCAATGTCAACACCGTGCCCAATGGCAAAAAATGTTTATTTTTCTGTACAAATATTTACCCTTTCGCTATTGCCTGTTCATGTCAACTGTAAGCCCGAGATTAGTGAGATAAAGATAGCTTTCACAGACTTCAAGACCTGTTGCTGACTCCAGTGCCTCCTTATAAATTGACATCTGGACGCTGTATCTTTCTTTTATTCCCGGCACATTTGCGGGAGCTGTGGTCTTGTAGTCCACAAGTACGATTTTTCCGTCTTCAACAAAGTAACAGTCGATAATACCCTGGACCATAGCATCGCTTCCGTCCACTTCCGTGATCAGATTGAACGCTTTCTCCCTGAACAGTTTTCCGCCCCTCTGTGCCTCTCCGATACGTTTGCCCAAAGGAGTGCAAGCGAAATCATAGAGTTTGGAAACATCTACAGCTTCTGCTTCGTCTTCCGTCAGGTATTCTTCTCTTACCATTTCCGAAACAAGATCCAGGACAGCCTTTTCGCCCTCTGTTCTGTCCAGTCCGCCTGTTTTCAGGAAGTCCATCCTTTCCAGTACGCTGTGTGTTATCGTACCGACGTGACCGGCGCTCAGTCCGTTTTTTTCAGGTTCTCTGGGCATGTCGGTATCGAAGATTAGTTTATGCTCATAAGATCTGCTGTTAAGTTCACTTACTGAGTATTTGGATTTCATCCTGGTATCCTCTTCAAACGGGTACCTGAAACCCATGATCTTTTCTATTTCATCATCAGGTTTTCCCGGGGCATTGTCCAGTATCTTCAGGGCCTTTCCTGCAGATCTGTTCCTGAGTCCGGCAGTCTTTCCCAGTTCTGCGTCTCCGACGATTCTGATCATTCCCGGCTTTGACGATAATATCCTTCCGGTCATGCCAAAGAACGAAGAATCATCCTTAAGAGAAGCATATGCTTTAGCAAGCTTGTCCTCCGGGTCTTTTGCAGTTCCTGTCATGCAGAGTATATCTTTTGCCCTGGTCATCGCAACATACAGCACCCTCTCCTCTTCTTTGGCTTCGTCTGATGAAGACTTGCGCTTGATGAGTTTCTGAAGGATCGTCTCTCTGTACCACTTCTCCCTTCGGTTCACATTGGGAAGTCCTATGCCGAGATCCTTATCCGCAGACAGGAAAGTTTTTTTGTTGTCTCCTCCAAGTCTTTTGGTATATCCAGATATAATGACCATGGGAAATTCCAGACCTTTCGAGTGGTGAATAGTCATTATTCTTACGGTGTCTTCATCTTCCGTGACCACTCTGGCCTGTCCCATTTTGATATCTTTCTTTTTTATATGATCAACATAGTTAATGAACCCGTAAAGGCCTGAATTCTGATTCTTTCTGTAATCAAGTGCCTTATCTGCCAGAAGCCTGAGGTTGGCCTGCCTTACAGTTCCACCCGGCATAGCTCCCATAGCGGCATAGAATCCGGTCTCAGTCATAAGAGTCCAGACCAGTTCCTCCAGAGGCATGGCTTCGGCCTTTCTCCTCCAGTCAGACAGTTTGTTTAATGCCCACGATACCCTGTTTCTGAGCAATTCATCCGGTCCGTCTTCGATATACTGCTTCATGCACTCATAGAACGAACCTTTTTTATGGCAGGCTCTGATTTCAGCCAGATCATTGATGTTAAATCCAAGGATCTCGGATCTCATCACCGTAAGCAGCGGAATATCCTGCTTTGCATTATCTATAAGCTGCAGAAGTGACATAAAGGTATTTATTTCAATGGTATCAAAATAGCCTTTATTATCATCCACAAAGCATGGAATGTTGTTCTCCATAAGAACTTTATAGAACACATCTCCCCTGTCTTTGATCCCGCGCATGAGGATTACTATATCCTTCTTTGTCAGGGGCCTTTCGATTCCGAGTTTTGAATCATATATGGTCTTTCCCAGACTGTCTCTGATGATCCTGACTGTAAGAAGAGCCTCTTTCTCCGTTTTTTTCAGATCTTTTATGGCATCATCCAGATCCTGGCTGTCGTCCCAGCTTTCGCTTATCATATAGAGCGCAGGATCCCAGTTGTTTCTTCCGCTTTCAGGATCCCCAGCATAGAGCGCTTCATCCGCACCGTAATTGTCCATCACACTGCTGAAAACGTCATTTATGAAACTGATCACACTGTTTTTGCTTCTGAAGTTCCTGTTAAGATCTATCTTAAGAGATGATGTCTCATCCCCCTTTTCCTCGTACTCTGCCTTGTAGTCTCTGTATCGTTTTTCGAAGATTTCCGGTTCAGCAAGCCTGAATCTGTATATGCTTTGCTTCACATCTCCTACAGTGAACAGATTGTTTTCTCCCGCGATGCGTTTTATCAAAGCTTCCTGCACCACGTTGGAGTCCTGATATTCATCGACAAAAATATGTCTGAACTTGTCTCTGTAAAACTCAGCGGCTTCATCATGTTTCAGTATTTCATATGCAAAATGTTCCAGGTCGCTGAAGTCCATCAGTCCCTTTGATCTTTTGATCTCTGAAAAAATACTGCGATATTCCTTTACTAGTTCTCCGAGATATTTTACGTCTTCGCAGGTAGACAGCACACCCTGATACATTTTGTCCTCTGACTCGTCAAAAAGACTCTCCCTAAGGGAATCCAGGGCTTTCTTTACGTTCTTTCTCCTTGCATCTACCAGAGTTTTGATATCGTCCAGGATCGCGGGGTCCGCCTCCGGGTTTGCCTTGGCGCTGAATATTTCTTTTCTCAGGCTGTCAAGTCTGAACAGGCTGAGTTCACGCATGGTTTCTTCATAATTCCTGTCTTTCACAGGCACTATGATCTGCGCTGCTTTAGAATAATCATTTGACGCAAGCAAAGCTCCGCGGCCAAGAACTGCCTTTTCTGTCAGGTCAACGCTTTCCCTCAGGAGTCCGAGACAGTCAGTTATTGTCCTTTCAGTCTCCCGCCACAGAAAATCAATAACGGCGCCATGCATGAATTCTTCTTTTCCGGCTTTAAGTGCTTCCGTCTTCTCATCCATCCATTCATCAGGCTCCGGCATGGAGTCAAGCCTGTCGCTCAGCTCTTTTATCATGGCCCTGACCCTGTCATCACTGCGATCGCCGCTGAACTTGTCCAGAAAAGCACAGAAAGGCTCCCCGCCTTCTTCATATCTTCTCTCCATAAGCTCGTCCATGGCGCGGTCCTCAAGTATGACCTTATTGGCTTCATCGCATATCCTGAAATTAGGTTCGCATCCGATTACAAAGAAGAATCTTTTGACCACCTCCATCGAAAAGGAGTGGAACGTGCTGATATTTGCCACCGGCAGCAGATCCAGCTGACGCTTCAGCAGACTGATCTTTTCGTTTCTGCCTGCATCCTGAGACTGACTGAGCTCTGTTATTTCTTCTCTGATGGCCTTCTCTATCTTTTCCTTCATTTCAGAAGCTGCTGCATTGGTAAAAGTAACCACCAGCATTCTGTCTATCGGGCAGCCGTCCTTAAGGATCAGGGTCTTTATGCGCTCAACAAGTACAGCCGTCTTTCCTGAACCTGCGGCCGCTGCTACCAGAAGATTGTGCCCTCTGTCTGAAATTGCTTCAAATTGTTTATCTGTCCACTTCATTGTTTTCACCCTGTGGATATTATACTATATTTAACGTCTTTTGAAACCAGGTTTTTTGTGGTATAATTAATTGTACGGCATTCCGTGTGCTCAAAACAGGACTTGTGCCCTTAAGCACCCGGGCTGCCATTAGAAAGATCGGAGAACAGATTATGAAAACACCAACGATGTTAATGATACTGGACGGTTTCGGGCTTAATCCGGACGATTACGGCAATGCCATCAGGCAGGCTGATACTCCTGACCTGGACCGCATTTTCAGTGAATATCCCTTTACCAGCATAAATGCTTCCGGTGAATACGTGGGGCTTCCCGACGGTCAGATGGGTAACTCTGAAGTCGGACATCTGAACATTGGCGCAGGCAGGATAGTATATCAGGAACTTACAAACATAACCAAAGCTACCCAGGACGGCAGATTCTTTGAGAATGAAGCCCTGAATCACGCGATGGATCATGTGATAGTAAACTCCGCAAAAAATCCGGAGCAGGCCCTTCACCTTTTTGGACTCATGTCCGACGGAGGCGTACACAGCCACATAGACCACATAAAGGCAGCCATAGCCATGGCCAAAGCCAAAGGGGTGCCGAATCTCTACGTTCACTGCTTTATGGACGGAAGAGATGTACCCCCTACTTCCGGTATAAACTATATCCATGAGATAGAGGCTTATATGGCGAAGCTTCAGCTGGGACATGTTGGAATGGTATCGGGAAGATACTACGCCATGGACAGAGACAAGCGCTGGGACCGCGTGGAACTTGCATATGACACTTTAACAGTTCCCGGCATCGTAGCCTATACTCCGGGATCAAACGCCATGAATCTGGTGCAGGCATCCTATGACGTGGATATTACCGATGAATTCATCCTTCCGGCCATGACATGCAAGGATGCATGGGTAAAGGACGGGGATTCCATAATCTTCTGTAACTTCAGGCCTGACCGGGCCAGAGAGATAACTAGGGCGTTCGTCGATCCGAACTTCGAAAAGCCACTTGAAGAAGGCGGCATGGGCGGATTTAAGCGAAAGACAGTCATCAGGGATCTGGTCTACGTCTGCATGACGCAGTACGATGCCGAGATGCCAAATGTGGAAGTCGCCTTCCCACCCAAGAGACTGGAAAACACCCTCGGCGAATACATTTCATCTCTCGGACTCAGGCAGCTCAGAATTGCGGAAACAGAGAAATACGCTCACGTGACCTTCTTCTTTAACGGCGGAGTCGAAGAACCCAATCCGGGTGAAGACAGGATACTGGTGCCTTCTCCCAAGGTGGCTACGTATGATCTCCAGCCTGAGATGAGTGCCCCTGAAGTCAAAGCCAAAGTCATAGAAGAAATAAAGGCCATCCGTGAAGACGGGTCATCAAAATACGACCTTATCATCCTGAACTTTGCAAACTCCGACATGGTCGGGCATACAGGAGTCATGGAAGCTGCCGTAAAGGCTGTTGAAACTCTTAACGGCTGCGTCAGGGAAATAGCCGATGCTATTCTGGAAGTGAACGGGCAGCTTCTGATCACCGCGGATCACGGAAACAGCGACATGATGCTGGACAAGGACGGTAATCCCTTCACGGCTCATACAACCAATCCCGTGCCTCTCTGCTACGTTTCAGCGGACAAAGCACACGAGTTCAATGAATACGGTCTTTCAGGCGAAGGCAAGCTTGCAGATCTGGCACCTACGCTTCTGTATCTCATGGGAATCGATATCCCCGAAGAGATGACAGGTGAAGTACTGATGAAATAAAAAAAGAACCGGTTCTTTCCGAACCGGTTTTTTTAATCAATAACTGTTACAGACTCTATTACAGGCTGCTGGTCTTCAGGTATCGTTCCGTTGTTGTCAACAGGCTTTGCATCCTGAGCTATCTTTTTGCATACGTCAAGTCCCTCCGTTACCCTTCCGAAAGCTGCATAGTCTCCGTCAAGAAAAGTATCGTCAGCGACTGTGATGAAGAATTGTGATGTGGCGCTGTTGGGATCCCTTGTCCTTGCCATGGAAATAACGCCTTCAGTGTGCGATATGTTATTCTCATGGCCGTTTGAAGCGAACTCTCCTTCGATCGGTTCCAGGTCTGCACTGGGATCTGCACCGCCCTGTATCATGAATCCATCCATTATCCTGTGGAATTTCAAACCGTCATAAAAGCCGTCCGATGCCAGTCTGATGAAATTATCCACGGAAACCGGTGCTTCATTGGGATCCAGTTCCAGTTTGACAGTGCCATAGTCCCTGATGGTCATCTCCACATGTCTGAGAGGAAGGACTTCACCTGTCAGAGCCCCGGCATCTTCCTGAGTCTCAGCAGGTTCGGACGCTTCCGGCTGGTTTCCGTTTCCGCCGCATGCAGTGAACATGGCCAGCATTAATATCAACGATAAAATTATTATTGTAAACTTTTTCATATTTTCTCATACAAAGCGGGGCAGATAAACACTGCCCCGTTTCTTTTCCTTTCAAACCAATATATGAAATTGCGTATTACGCCTATTTCATCAGTGCTCCAAGTAAGGATGCAACGTCTCCGAGATCCAGTCCGCTGTTCTTCTTGCTGCTTCCGCCTGCAAGCTTCATAACTCCGCCAAGGAGATCTGCACGTCCGTCACTGTTGGATACGGTCTGGGTCTTGCTGGCTTTCTTGTTTGTCTTCGCCAGAGTAGTAAGAAGTATAGGAGCGACCAGAGCCATGATCTTGGCTATCTTAGCAGGTTCGATTCCTGTCTTCTGTGCTACTTGTTTCTGTACTGCAGCAGTCTGCTTCTCATCGCCGTATATATGGTTGAGGATCTTGACTCCGTCATCCAGATCAGCTGTCTTGATGAGTTTAACGATATCTTCTTCGTTAAGATCGTGCTGATCAAGTGCCTTGAGCAAGCTGTCTGCTCCTGTCTTGGTGCTGGCGTTGCTCTGCATTTTGCCAAGCATTGAAGGAAGTGCCTGAAGCAAAGCCTGTGTCATCTGATCCTCTGATACGGAAGCCTTGCCGCTTAATGCGCTTACAGTTTCCTTGTTCGCTGTCATGCCGCCTAATAATGATAAAAGATCTAAAGCTCCTGCCATGTTATAGCTCCTTTCTGTTTCTACTTTATAGATCAATTAGAAATAATAATCTCTTTACATTTGTATTATATTACTTTTTATTCCATTTGTGAATAAAAAATTATTCAATACTTTCAATAATCTTCATTGCCACTCTTATGCCGTCAACCGCTGCTGAAACGATGCCTCCGGCATAGCCTGCTCCCTCACCTGCCGGAAAAAAACCTTTAAGTATCTCACCGCCTATAAAGCCTTCATAATCCTCGTTCCTGGTAAATCTAACAGGGGATGAACTTCTGGACTCCACAGCATAGATCACAGTATCATCGCCGTCAAAACCTTTTATTTTACGGCCGAATACGGGCATAGCCTCTTTTATTGAATCAGTAACGAAGTCAGGAAGGCAGTCTGTTACCTGTGGAGCGTTATCATCTCTGACGTCTTTCCACGTAGCCTTAGGCGCATGGTATCCACCGCCCCTTTCATACGCGATCCTTTCATATTTCTGCTGAAGGTATACTCCGCCAAGCACGTCATCTGTACCGAAATCTTCAGGTCGCACATCTACCAGAACTGCCGAATTGGCGTATCCTGAGTTTCTGGCATGATAACTCATACCGTTGGTCACAACCATTCCCTCTTCGGAAGATGCTACTATCACATGTCCTCCGGGGCACATACAGAAGGTATATACTCCTCTGCCTTCTCCGGTCCTGCAGGACAGCTTATAGTCTGCTGCGGGAAGCCCAAGGTCTTCCGAAGGTCTGCCGTATTGCGCTGTATCTATCAGATCCTGGCTATGCTCTGCCCTTACTCCCATGGAGAACTGTTTCTGAGTCATGGTGATCCCAGAATCCCTGAGCCATCTGAGAGTATCCCTTGAGCTGTGCCCGATGGCAAAAATCAGGGAATCAGTCTTCTCGACATGTTTCTTACCTTCTGCCATGTACTCAACGCCTCTCACTTCAGAGCCTTCGGTTATCATTCCTGTTACTCTAGCGCCGAAAACCACATCACCGCCGAGACTTATTATTTCCTTGCGGATATTCTTCACCACAGTCCTGAGCACATCTGTGCCTATGTGAGGCCTTGCTTTATAAAGTATGTCCTCCGGTCCTCCGTGAAGCTGAAGCTCTTTCAGTACGAATGCCACCCTGGGATCCTTGATCCCGGTGGTGAGCTTGCCGTCTGAAAAAGCGCCTGCCCCTCCCTCGCCGAACTGAACGTTGGATTCGGTGTCAAGCTTACCCTCATTCCAGAACCTTTCCACCTGCTCAGTACGTGTGTCAACGTCCATGCCTCTTTCAAGCACAACAGGTTTCAGTCCTGCTCTGGCCAATACAAGTGCGGCAAAAATACCGCATGGTCCGAAACCTGTGATCACCGGACGATATTTTGTATATACTTTCGGGATATCCATTCTTCCGATTTCATCTTTTGGATCGTAATTGAATTCAACAGAATAAACGATACGTATATCGTTCTTTTTTCTGGCATCTATGGATTCCCTTAATATGCGCCAGTTTTTTACACGTTTACCGGTCTTTTTATGTATTTTAGAGGGGAGCAGTTCAACACTCTCCCCCGGTTTCAGTTTTATCTGATCTATCTTCATTATCCGCGTTCATTATCTGGCAAGGCCTCTGCCCGCCTTTATTCCTGTAAGCCATGCATTGTGAAGGTTATATCCTCCGCAAGGTCCGTCATAATCCAGCATCTCTCCTGTTATGAAAAGTCCCGGAACGATCTTTGACTCCATTGTATTCATGTCAACTTCATCCAGGCTGACTCCTCCCGCTGTTACCTGAGCCTCATTCCAGCCCTTCAGGCCTCTGACGGTCAGTCTGAGATCCGAAAGCAGATCTGCAATAAAACCTGCTGTTTCCTCATAGCTTACTTTTTCACCATTCCACCTTGCAAAGAAGACGTTTTCTTTTCTGGTAATATATGCCGCAAGTTCCTCTTTTACAAGACCCTTCATGGCATAAGCACTGTCATATCCAAGATCCTTCATCCTTCTCACAAGCATATCCCTTATTTCGGAAGAGCTGAAATCAGGTGTCAGATCCAGTCTTATCTCATAATGTCTGAAACTGTCTTCCGGAGACTCTCCTTTCAGAGGTTTGATCAATCTTGAAAGATTCATGATGCATATGCCTGACAATGCATCTTCCCTGAACTGGACCTCGCCGGGTTCTGACGCGATCAGTTCGCCGTCCCTGTAAAGATACGCTCTTGCTTTAGTCCTGATCCCTTTAAGTACTTTGATATTATCCAGCACTTCAACCGCGGTGAGCGCAGGTGCAAGTTTGCTGACGCTGTGACCCAGACGCCTTGCAAAAATATAGCCGTCTCCTGTGGTGCCGCAATTTGCATACGACTTTCCGCCTGTGGCAAGCACTACATTCTCAGCATAAACAGCCTGGTCATCTTCTTCCAAAAAAATATGGAACCCTCCTCTTGGATCCGAATCCAGAGGTATCGCTTCCAGTTCCGTAACTATTGCTTCAGTGTATAATTCCACACCGCAATTCTCTGCTGACCTGATCAGCAGTCTGCAGACGTCTTTTGCATCTTCTGAGTAAGGATACAGTCTGCCTGTACCATCATCTCTTATGCTGATTCCAACGCTATTGAAGAAGTCTCTGACCGTTTCCTGCTCTTCACAGCTGACGTTGGATATATTGCATCTCCCGTTTCCTGTCAGAGACAGTTTTTTAAGGAATACATCCTTCTTCTCAAATACCGCCACATCCCATTCCGGACATGCCCTTTTAAGAGTAATGGCGGCGGTCATTCCTGACACTCCGCCGCCTATTATTACAACATCATATTCGTTCTTCATCATAACCGATCCTCCCGGGGATCCAAGTCCTATAATTTCTGCGAAAGTCCCTTAAGCGGATCATCAGCGATCTCAGAAGGGTTGGGAGTCAGTGTCTTGTCAAGCACCTCTGCAGGTGTAAGCGCAACTTCCTTGAACTCGCTCTGTGCGGCTTTGGCGGCCTCAAGAGCCTCTCTTGCTGCGATCTGAGCCTCTCTGGCCTTGTTTGCAGCATCTGTGAGCATCTCTTCTTTCGTTTTGATTACGGTTGGCTTAAGGATCCTGATGGTAATTCCTGCATTAGCAATATTGATTCCCTGCACTACTATACAAATACCTACAAGTGTGATGGAAACCAGGTTAAATATATCTGCATTAAAGAATACATATAAACCGACTATCAGGTTAAGAAGACCTACAAACAGATGGTCATAGAAATAACTGTTTCTTTCTTCGATTTTTTCCCATGCCTTAGCCAGGTTCCTGATTCCTGTGATCAGCACCCAGAGTCCCAGTACCTGAGGTACAACTATATCCTGGGAGATCTTTCCCAGAAGAATAAGGGCTCCAAGAACAAAAGTAGTCAGTCCGTCGATGAGGACCCATGTGCCCGCATCCTCATCTCCTCTGTATGAGTTATGTGAAATCACTTCGATGAGGCCTGCTATCAGGAAAAGAATACCGATAACAAAGGCTACAGAGAGAAATGTGATACCCTCCTGAGCCACAAGGTATACGCCTCCTGCTATAAAAAACAATCCGGTTACTATGGTTAAAAATCTCATTGGATTCCTCCAGGTCATAAAATTACTTTTATATTATACTAAAAAAAGCCCCTTCGGTCAAGAAACCTGAAGGGGTTTTCACTCAGTCTTCATATAAGCATGTGCGCCTTCTATCTCGGGATATCTCCTCCGGAAAGCTTATCATCGTACACTGCTCTGGACCCTCCGATGAATTTAGGTCTGGTCCTTGCAGCCACAACATGGGCCTCTCCTATTGTCTTCTGCCCTATCCTTACCGGAACTGCCACATGCTTAAGATGCATGCCTATCAGCGTGTCTCCGATATCAAGGCCTGCATCAGCCTTTATTTCCTCAACTGCCACAGGCTTTTCAGCGTTCTGATAGACAGTCATTGCGAAGGAACCGCCTGCGTGCATCTGGGGCACAACATTGCAGATCTCAGTCCCCGGAAGCAGCGCTGCCTTCTCAACTATGACGCATCTGTTGAGATGCTCACAGCACTGAGCGGCGAGATAAATGCCTCTGGGTCTGATCACCCTCTGAATCCCTTCATATACTGCCTGAGCAGCTTCAAGGCTTGAACCCTTGCCTATGTGAGCGCCCAGTATCTCAGAAGATGAACAGCCTACTACGAGGATGTCGCCCTCACCTATATGAGATGCTTCCACGATTTCCTCTGCAGCCTTTGCAGCTTCTTCTCTGATCTTGTTTAAATCCATTTCTGACCTCCTACAGCTTCCAGCTGTTAAGATAAGCTTCCTGCTCTTCGGTCAAGGTATCGATCTCTATTCCCCAGGCTTTGAGTCTGCGGGAAGCTATCATCTTGTCCATTTCCTCAGGTATCTTGATCAGGTGCTTAGGAAGTTCGTCTTTGTGTTCTTTTATATATAAAGCTCCGTATGCCTGGACCGCGAAGCTCATATCCATGATCTCTGCAGGATGTCCGTCAGCTCCTGCTATGTTTACCAGTCTGCCGTCTGCTATAACATCCACCCACCTGCCGTTGGGAAGTTTGAATCCTTCTACGTTATGGCGTCTAGGCACTCTTTCAAGAGCGATCCTGTAGAGTCCCTCCATGTCCACTTCACAGTTGAAGTGCCCGGAATTGGTAAGGATCGCACCGTTTTTCATAGTCATCATATGATCAGTGTTAACGGTTTTATTGCAGCCTGTTGCTGTGCAGAAAATATCTCCAAGCGGAGCTGCATCCTTCATGGGCATAACTCTGAAACCGTCCATCTTGGCCTCGATCGCCTTTACAGGATCTATCTCAGTTACGATGACCTGAGCTCCGAGAGACTGTGCACGCATAGCGATGCCTCTGGAGCACCATCCGTATCCTGCAACGACAACGGTCTTTCCGGCTATGATCAGGTTGGTATTCCTCATTATGGAATCCCATGTCGACTGTCCTGTTCCGTATCTGTTATCGAACAGATGCTTCATATCAGCATCGTTAACAGCCATCATAGGGAATTTCAGCAGGCCTGCTTTATCCAGGGCTCTGAGTCTTATGATGCCAGTGGTGGTTTCTTCACATCCTCCCCATGCATCCACAGCCAGATCAGGCCTCTTCTCATGGAGGCATGTCACCAGGTCGCAGCCATCGTCGATAATGATGTTAGGCTTGCATTCCAGGCACATTTCGATGTGTCTCTCATACTCCTCCATTGTGGCATCATGATAGGCGAATACTGATAATCCATCTTCAACCAGAGCAGCGCATACATCATCCTGTGTGGAAAGGATGTTCGAACCGGTGATCGACATCTGAGCTCCGCCTGCTGCAAATACTTTGCAAAGGTAAGCGGTCTTGGCCTCAAGATGTACAGAAAGAGATATCTTTACTCCTTCGAAAGGTCTTGTTTCCTTAAACTCTTCTTCAAGGGATCTGAGGAGCGGCATATGGTCTCTTACCCACTCGATTTTCTGATGTCCGTAAGGCGCCAGGCTTATATCTCTGATTTCAAAATTCATTTTATCTCCTTATTCCATTGCTTCAATCGTTATTTCTACTTTTTCGGGCTCACACTTTATGCTGTCTATTCCGTCCTGGTCGCAGTTCACATTCAGTTCCACTGAATGTGTTCCTATGTCCAGATCTGAAATGTCAGCCGTGATTTCAAAGTTTTCCTTCGCCAATGTCTCGACCGATGTTGACATTCCCTTTACGGTGACCTTTATATTCAGGTTCTGTATCACAACGGAACGATCCGTCCCTACTCCTGTAACATTTATATCTGTCTCGTTGAAGTCGAACACCACGGTCTCTGCGTTTATTACAGTCACACTTACATTCATATCCCCTACTTCGGAGATCAATTCTACTCCTTCCGGCAGGATCAGTGTAAGCGGGATCTGTGTATTTTCATAGCAGTCAGTAAGGTCTACCGGTTCGCACATAATGCTGTCAATGCCGTTGATTATGTCCTCATCGCCTTTGATCATAACGCTGTCAGGTGCGGTATACGATCTGTAAACAGAACCTCCCTCAAGTCCCGTAACAGTTACTTCAAGAGGTACAGTCCTTGTACTCTTCATCACAGCAGTTATGGTTACATTTGAAAAATCAAGGGATACGTCGCTTACAACGTTTCCGTTCGCATCCACAGGCGTAAGAGATGCCGAAATACTTTGAGGTTCGCTGGTCATCCTGCTGGCATCGAGTTCTGCAATTACCTTAGACACCTTGTCCACATCTGATGATGCGCCTGATACACCGACACTGTCTTCTGATACATTCAGTATAGTCGGTTCTGTATCATCCTCAGTAGGATTGGTTATGATGACTTCTATGCTCTTGCTTTCAGTAACATATTTGTCAGTTGTAATGTTCACGTACTCAGGTGATACGGATTCAAGATTGATGTTGCTGGGCTTAGTAAGATTGATCATTATTAAGTTGTCACCCAGTTTGACATCTTTCAGGTCGGCAGTGGCGTGAAAATCATCAGCGCTGATCTTTGTTACAAGGGATCTCTTCGCTGTAAATGTAACGCTTACCTCCTCGTGATCCATGTTGGTGATCACAAGTCCATTCTCGCTGAGGGCTGACTGGTCCAGAAATCTGATAGGAATATTTCTGATCGTAACGGTCCTGACCGGATCCACCTCGCCAAGTACATATGCCCAGAGAGCTATTGCCATCAGGAGCGCAAGTATGAAGGCTACTCGGTTATTTTTAAGCATTCTTCTTACCTCCCCTCAGCATTCTGGAGATCCTGTCGGGCAGTGAATCCTTTTCAGGAACGATATATATGCTCTTGAGAAGCTCATCTATCCTGGCGGCATTGAGGTTTCTTTCAAGTTTTCCGTCCTCAGCCTTGGATATGATGCCGGTCTCCTCTGATACTATGAACACCAGAGCATCGGAATTTTCTGTAATACCAATTCCTGCCCTGTGTCTTGTTCCCAATTCCTTTGAGAGTTTCTTGTCTTCTGTCAAAGGCAGAACACATCCTGCAGCCCAGAGTTTATCACCCCTGACTATAAGAGCGCCGTCGTGAAGAGGAGCTCCCTCATAGAAAACATTTCCTATCATTTCTCTGGAAATACTTGCCTGTATAAGAGTCCCCGTTTCAATGATATCAGTAAGCGTTGTCTCTCTTTCGAATACCAGAAGCGCTCCTGTCCTGGATTTGGACATGCTGAGCAGTGCTTCTCTGATCTCTATTGTTATCTCTTCCGCTTCTTCCAGATCTATTCCAGAGAAGTTGCTTATTAGCTTGTTGCGACCCAGGTTTTCAAGCAGTCTTCTTAATTCCGGCTGGAAGATTATAACTATTGCTATCAATCCAACGTTTACCAGGTTGCTCAATATCCACTGCAGTGTGTAAAGATGCAGCCAGCTGGCTGCCAGTGCCACCAGCACGAGAATAAGCAGACCCTTGGCCAGCTGCTCTGCCCTGGTCTCTCTGATGAATCCCAGAAGCTTATAGAACAGGAAGGCAACTATAAGGATGTCCAGTACGTCATTTATTCCGATATTTGAAACTATGTTCTGAAAAAATTGATTCATTGATTATCCCTTTTGTCTTAAATCAGTACATATTCATACATAGTAAATTATAATACCAAAACGCCTGTCTTTCAAGGCGTTGTACCAAAT
>JAEEGL012079336.1_pt1 | contig 14683 bp, 16 predicted proteins | sample 9134231 | NCBI WGS metagenome assembly JAEEGL01 (sample SAMN16246548, study PRJNA631951) | gut metagenome | biome: gut microbiome; feature: rumen; material: fiber-attached | host: Bos | place: Iran: Karaj | collected 2018-10 | reverse complement strand
TAAACCTGATTTAGTTGTTGGAGCAGGTGGTTATGTAACGTTTCCTGTTCTTAAGGTAGCTCAAAAATTAGGCATTAAAACTTTTATCCATGAACAAAATAGTTTTGCCGGAAAAACTAATGTATCTCTTGGAAAAAATGCTTCTTTAATAGGTGTTTCGTTTGAAAACTCACTTAAAGATTTTAAAGATACCAATGGTAAAGCTTTTTTAATGGGTAATCCTTGTGCTAAAAGAGCTCTAGAAATGAAAAAAATCAAAAAATCTGAAATAGGATTTGATGATAAAAAACCTCTTGTAGTCGCTGTTGCAGGTAGTTTAGGTAGTGAATCTATCAATAGAGCTTTTAAAAATGTATTAATGAATTTAAAAGATAAAGATTATCAATTCTTATATATAACTGGAGCTAAACATTACGATAGTTTTATCGAAGGGTTAAAGCTTCCAGAAAATGTAAAAGTAGTTCCTTTTTTTAATAATTTACCAGGGCTTTTAAAAGACACGGATGTTTTAATATCTAGATCTGGTGCAAGTACAATGAGTGAAGTTATTGCTCTTAATGTACCAACTATTTTTATTCCATCTCCTTATGTAGCTAATAATCATCAGTATTATAATGCTCTTGATTTAGTTAATAAAAAAGCTGCTTTATTAATTGAAGAGAAGAATATTTCTCAAGAAATAATATTTGAAAAAATAGATGAAGTATTAAAAAATGCTAATGATATAAAAAAGAATTTAAAAAATATTGCAACTGTAGATACTGAAGAGGTATTTATAAATGAAGTTAGGAAGTTACTAGATGAATAATGAACTTGAAAAATATGGAAAACTTAAAGAAAACGTTGATTTAAAAAAGTATAATACTTATAAAGTATCATCAACTACTAAATATTTAATTGAAGTTAAAGATGAAGAAAATCTTTTAAATTTAATTAATTATTTAAATGATAATGATATTAATTATTATGTTTTAGGAAACGGATCTAATGTTGTCCTTCCAAAGAATGATTTTAATGGTGTTATTATTAAACTTAATGAATTTAATAATATTGATATTGATGATGATGAAGTATATGTTGGAGCTGGAGTTATGCTGCCTAAACTTGTTAATGAAACAGTAAATAACTGTTTAAAAGGTTTAGAGTGGGCATCTGGAATACCTGGTACTTTAGGTGGAGCCGTTGTTGGTAATGCCGGAGCATATTTATCAGAAATTTTTGATTTTATTATTTCAGTTAGAGTACTTGATAATGGTGTTATTAAAGAATTAAAAAAATCTGATATTAAATATAGTTATAGATATACATCATTAAAAGGCCAGAGGAATATTATTGTTCTTGGTGCAACTCTAAGACTTGAAAAAGGTAATTCTGATGAATCACTAAGTTTAATGAGAAACAGAATGGAAAGAAGGCTTGAATCTCAACCACTTGATTATCCTAATGCTGGTAGTGTTTTTAGAAATCCTGAAAATGATTATGCAGGTCGTTTAATCGAAGAATGTGGTCTTAAAGGTAAAACTGTTGGTGGAGCAATGGTTTCAACAAAACATGCTAATTTTATTATTAATTACGATAACGCATCAGGTGATGATGTTAAAAAATTAATTAAACTAGTTCATGATGAAGTTTTAAATAAAACAGGTGTAGATTTAATTATTGAACAAGAACTTATAGATTGGAGATAGTATTATGAAAAAACAAAGTAAACATAAAATTAATAAACCGGCATTAATAGTGCTAATTCTTTTTGTTTACTTGTTTTTATCATTTTTATATTATTTGTGGCAACTTCCAATTAAAAATATTTATATTAAAGGTAATAAATATTTATCAGATGCTACTATTATTGAAACTGCAGGAATTAAAAACTATCCACCACTTATGAGAGTTAGTAGAAGAAAAACTAAAAAGAAACTACTTAAGAATGAATATATTGATGATGTCAAAATCAAGAAAAGTATTACTGGTAAGATAACGATTACAGTAAATGAAAGTAAACCAGTTTTTTATGATAAATCAATTAGTAAAGTTGTTCTTCTTAATAAAAAAACTGTAGATAATGATTTATCTTTACAACTTCCAACTCTAATAAATAGTGTTCCAAGTGATATATATAATAAATTAATAGAAAAATTTAATGAAATTGATTATGACGTTATTTTACAAATAAGCGAAATAGAATATTCTCCTGACATTATAAATGAAAAAATGATAGATCCTGATAGATTCTTACTTCGAATGAATGACGGAAATAGTGCTTATATAAATCCAGTAAATATTAAGAAATTTAATGATTACTTTAAAAATTATGATATGGTTCCAGATGGTGTTAAAGGTACATTTTATTTTGATTCTAATAGTGGAAATGTTATGTTTAAAATGTATGGAGCTAAACAAGTAGAAGAGGTTACACCTAATGAATGAGAATTATAATATTAAGATGAAAAATATTATTTCTTCATTAGATTACACTCCCAAAGTATTACTACATAGTTGCTGTGGGCCATGCTCTACAACAGTTATTAATATTTTAAGTAAATATTTTTATGTAGATGTTCTTTATTACAATCCAAATATTGAACCTGAAGAAGAGTATGAAAAAAGAAAAAAGGAACAGCAAAGGTTTATATCAGAGTTTAAAGGAGAATTTCCTGTTACTTTTATAGATGCTGATTATAATAATGAAGAATTTATGATTGATCTTCACCCTTTAAAAGATGAAAAAGAAGGTGGAGCAAGATGTGCTGTTTGCATTAAAAAAAGAATGGAATATACATGCATTAAAGCCAAAGAACTTGGTTATGATTATTTTGCTACAACACTTACAGTAAGTCCTCATAAAAATAGTCAAGTTATAAATAAAATTGGTGAGAGTTTAGAATCTTTATACGGAATAAAATTTTTATATAGTGATTTTAAGAAGGAAGATGGCTATTTAAAAAGTATTAATTATTCTAAAGAATACGGTTTATATAGACAAAACTACTGTGGATGTAGGTATTCATTTCATGATGAAATAGATGGTGATTAAATCACCATTTTTTTTATTATAAAATCGTGTATTTTCCCTTGTATTTAAGCATATTATTTGATAAAATACTACTAGCCTTAAAGAAAAGGAAAAAATACACATTAATGGGGATTATTTATATCGAGTGCCTTTATAGGTGTTATAGATGAGTAGATCCATTAAGCGGAAAAAAACGAAGGAGGATGAAATTTATGGCTGTAGTTTCTATGAGTTATTTATTAGAAGCTGGGGTTCATTTCGGTCATCAAACTAAAAGATGGAACCCTAAAATGAAGGAGTATATTTATACTTCTAGAGATGATATTTATATTATCGATTTACAAAAGACACAAGCTTTAATCGAAGAAGCTTATGCAGAAATCAAAAGTATTGCAGATAATGGAGGAAACTTCTTATTTGTTGGTACTAAAAAACAAGCTAGTGAAGTGGCTAAGGAAGAAGCAATAAGATCTAATTCTTATTATGTAACTGAAAGATGGTTAGGTGGTACTCTTACAAACTTCAGAACTATCAGAAGTCGTGTAAAAAGAATGGAACAAATTGAAAAAATGGAAGAAGACGGTAAATTTGATTTACTTCCTAAAAAAGAAGTTATCGGTCTTAGAAAAGAACATGATAAACTTGATAGAGTTTTAGGTGGTATTCGTGAAATGGTTAAACTTCCCCAAGCAATTATTATTGTTGATCCTAAGAAGGAAGCTAACGCTATCCATGAAGCAAGAAAATTAAATATACCTGTATTTGGTATTGTTGATACAAACTGTGATCCAGATGACGTTGATTATGTAATTCCTGGTAATGATGATGCTGTTAGATCAGTAAAAGTTATTTTAGGAGTTTTAGCAAATGCTATTTGTGAATCACGTGGACTTGAAATTGTTGATTATGTAACTGAAGATGAAACTAAAGTTAAATCTCAAAGAGATGAACTAAAAGAAGAAGTTAAAGAAGAAAAAGTAACTAAAAAAGTTGTAAAAGCTGCTAAAGAAGAAGTAGTAGAAGAAGTTAAGGAAGAAAAACCTGCTAAAAAAACTACTGCTAAAAAAGAAGAAGTAAAAGAAGAAAAACCTGCTAAAAAAGCTCCTGCTAAGAAAGAAGCTAAAGAAGATTTATCTTCTAAAACTTTAACTGAACTTAAAGCTATCGCTAAAGAAAAAGGTTTAAAAGGTTACTCAACAATGAAAAAAGATGAGCTTGTAAAAGCTTTAGGATAATAAAGGAGAATTACTTATTATGGAAATAACTGCTAGTATGGTTAAAGAATTACGTGAAGCTACTGGAGCTGGAATGATGGATTGCAAAAAAGCTCTTAGTGAATGTAATGGCAATATGGATGAAGCTGCTAATTGGCTTCGTGAAAAAGGTATTTCTAAATCTGCTAAGAAGGAATCTAGAATTGCTGCTGAAGGTTTAGCAAATATTTATGTTGAAGGAAATAAAGCTGTTATTTTAGAAGTTAATTCTGAAACAGACTTCGTTTCTAAAAATGAAGAATTTAAAGCTATGATCGATGAAATTGGTAATGCTATTTTAAATAGTGATGCTAAAACTATGGACGAAGCTTTAGCACTTAAATCTAGTGAAGGAACTGTTCAAGATTTAATCGTTGCAAAAGTTGCAAAGATTGGTGAAAAGTTATCTTTCAGAAGATTTGAAGTTATAGAAAAAACTGATGCTGATTTCTTTGGAACATATTTACATATGGGTGGAAAAATTGCTGTAGTTGTTGTTACTGAAGGAGCTTCTGAAGAAGTTGCTAAAGATGTTGCAATGCAAGCTGCTGCTATGAAACCTAAATATGTATTTACTGAAGATGTTCCAGCTGAAGAAGTTGAAGAAGAAAAGAAAGTTTTAAAAGAACAAGCTATGAATGAAGGTAAACCTGCTGAAATAGCTGAAAAGATGGTTGCTGGTAGAATTAATAAATTCTATAAAGAAATTTGTTTAACTAAACAAGCTTTCATTAAAGACGGTGACATCGATGTTGAAACTTATGTAAAAAATAATAAAGGTACAATTAAATCAATGGTTCGTTATGAAGTTGGTGAAGGAATGCAAAAAAGAGAAGAAAACTTTGCTGAAGAAGTAATGAATCAAGTTAATGGTACTAACTAATAATTAATAAATAATATAGACACTTTATTAGTAAAGTGTCTTTTAATTTCTTTATAAACTTATTTTTAGAGTGTATAATTATTTGTATAGGTGGTAGCTATGAAAAAATATATAAAGTTATTAATTTTTTGTGTATTTATTGCATTATTTATTTATTTTGGTACTTTAGGTAAAACTAGTGAATCAAAGAAGAAAAACTCTAATAATAATTCGGTTGATAAATATTTTGGAAGCGCATATGTTTTTGAAGAAATTAATCACTCTAAGCTTTTATCAAAACTTAATTCAAATGATCCTACAATGATTATTTATGCTTGTTTTAAAGATAGCGATTTATGTGATAGCTATGCACAGCTTATTAATGAAATTGCAAGAAATTACGAGATAGATGAAATTTTATATTATGATTTTAAAATTGATAAAAAAGAGAAAAATGCAACTTATCAAAAAATCTTATCTAAATTTTCTGATTATTTAATGACAGATGATTTTGGTAATCAAGATTTTTATGCACCTACTTTAATTACTATTAAAGATGGCTTTGTTTACGGTTTTGATGATGATCTTGCTTTAAAAAGAGGAAAAGATTCTCATAACAGAAAATTATCACAAGAAGAACTTGATTTAAAAAGAGAATATTTAATTAATACATTTGAGGAGTTTAAATCTAATGAATAGAAATTTGGAAAGAAGAAGAGATTTTATTGGTAGTATTTTATTTGTTGTTTTTGTTCTTATTTTAGTTGTTGGTGGTTTTTTTGCAACTAAATATCTAACAAGTGATTCGCAAAAAAAGCAAATTCATAAATCTGAACTTAATAAGATAAAAGTAAATTCTGATAAAGATTTTGTTTATTATGATAATGAAGTAACAATATGTGAAGATCCAGATATTGTACATAAAGATATTATAATAAATATTCAAGGAACTGATACTTTAAAAGAATTATTAAAAAAAGAAAACGATGAAATTAGATCTTCAGTTAAAAAAATTAGTGAAAGTGAAGTTGATACTTCAAAAGAAATTCTTTATAAAGATGGAGATATATTTTTTACAAAAGAAAGAAATTATGCTTCATATGAATCAAGTAAATATTTAAGTATAGTTATTACTGATGGTGAATTTAACTGCTATACTGGAAGCCAAATAAAAAGTGTTAAAACATATAATTTTAATTTAGCAAATGGTAAACAATTATCTAATGAAACTATTTTAGGTTTCTATAGTATGAGTATAGATGATGTTAAAAATAAAATTTCCACTAAACTTGCATCAGATCAAGAAGAGTTTGGGGAAAATAGTTTAATTAATGTTGAAGATACACTTAATAGTATTAGTTTAGAAAATGCTGCCATATATTTTAATAAAGCAGGAAAACTTATGATAAGTGTTATTGTAAAAACAAATCAAGAAAGTTATAATGATACTATAGAACTTAATTAAGGAGTGATATATATGGATATAAATGATGTAGAACTTAAAATGATGAAAGCCGTTGATACAATGGATTCAAGACTTTTAAATATTAGAGCTGGTAGAGCAAACCCAGCTATGCTTAATGGAATTCAAGCAGAGTATTACGGAGTGCCAACTCCAATTCAATCTCTTGCAAATATTACTGTTCCAGAAGCAAGACAATTATTTATTAAACCTTTTGATAAATCTGCTTTAAAAGAAATTGAAAGAGCTATTAATGAAGCAAATTTAGGTATTACACCAACTAATAATGGTGAAATGATTATTTTAACTATTCCAGAACTTAATGAAGATAGAAGAAGAGAATATGTTAAGCAAGCTAAACAAATTGGTGAAGAAGGAAAAGTAGCTGTTAGAAATGTTAGACAGGATGCTAACAATGATCTTAAAAAGTTAGAGCTTCCAGAAGATGAAGAAAAATTATATTTAGAAGATATTCAAGAACTTACAAATAAATATAATAAAATTATTGATGATAAGATAAAAGAAAAAGAAGAAGAACTAATGCAAGTTTAGTTCTTTTTTTGTATAGTTTATGTATATTGAAAAATTAAGTAAAATATGATATATTATAGACATATTAGAAATAAGGAGAGTGATTTTATGCCAGTATGGGGATGGATCATAATTGGTGTTGTAGGCTTTATTATTTTATGGGTAGTAGGAGCTTATAACGGACTTGTAAGACTTAGAAATAGAGTTAGAGATCAATGGGCACAAATCGATGTTCAACTTAAAAGAAGATTCGATTTAATACCTAACTTAGTAGAAACTGTTAAAGGTTATACTAAACATGAAAGTGAAACTTTAGAGAATGTAGTAAAAGCTAGAAATACTTATTTAAGTGCTACTACACCTGAAGGACAAATGGAAGCTAATGGAGAACTTACTCAAGCAATATCTAAATTATTTGCTTTAACTGAAAGTTATCCTGATTTAAAAGCTAATTCTAACTTTATGCAAATGCAAGCTGATTTAAAAGAAACTGAAGAAAAGATTGCATATGCTCGTCAATTCTATAATGACACTGTACTTCAATACAATAATAAAGTTGAAGTTGTTCCAACAAACATTATTGCAGGTTTATTTGGATTCAAGAAGGAAGCTTTCTTCCAAGCTACTGAAGCTGAAAGACAAAACGTTGAAGTTAAATTTTAAGCTTACTTAAAAGTAAGCTTTTTTTTAAAGAAGGAGGATATATTATGAAACGTATTTTATTTGCGATTCTTTCTTTTTTTATTTTGCCTCTAGCAGTTTATGCTGGAAGAGCAGTTAATAATGTTAATTTTGATATTAAGCAAGATTATTTTAATGTTCATATTTTAGATAATGGTGATGTTAAAGTTCAAGAGTTAATTCGTTATAGTGGATCACTTAATGGAGTATATTTGAATCTTGCATTTGGTAATACATTTACAAGCTATAGTGATACTGATTATGCAAATAATGCTATTTATAATTTTGATGGTTATAAAGATGTAAAAATATCAGCAAAAAAACTAAGTAAAATATCATTTGATACATTTAATAATCTTGATGGTTTTAAAGAATTTGAAGAAACAGATTATGCAACTTCTGGTGATGAATTTGTATATACTTTAGATTCAAGTTTGGATGAAGATAGTTATAAAATTTTTTATCCTGTTCATAGTGATTCAGTAGTTTTTTTATATGAATATACACTAGATAAACCAGTAGTTATTCATGATGATGTTGCTGAACTTTACTGGCAGATATTTGATACTGATCCAGTAAGACAAAATCAAACTGATGTTTCTGTTAGAGTTTATTTACCAGAACCTGATAATGAAGATGTATTTAGAATTTGGACTCATGATATTTTATCAAGTACCATACAATATCTTGAACAAAATGGTGAATTAATTGGTTTTGAAGTTCATGCTGATAAAATAACACCAGATGATTTATTTGATATCAGAACAACATTTAGTAAGAATTCAATTAAAGATAAATCTGGATTAGACCATTTTTATGGAGAAGGGCTTAAAAATATATTAGAAGTTGAAAAGGAAAGAGCATATCTTGCTAATGAGGAAAGAGCTCATTTAAAAAGAATATATAATATATATAAAACCATTTCTTATGTTCTTTTAATTGCATGTCCTATTTTATTTATAATAATATATTTTCTATATGCCATGAAACCAAAAACTAATTTCTACGCTAAATATTATAGAGAATTTATTGATGATTATAATGTTGAAGTAATTGATTATTTATATCATAAAAGTTTAACACCTAATGCTTTTTCAGCGGCTATTATGAATTTAGTATACCTTAAAAAGATTGAAGTTGAAGAACTTCATGATGGAAAAAATAATGGTAAAAAGAAGGAGTATAAGTTTAAACTTCTATCTAGGGATGATTTAGATGAATCAAATTTATATTTAGTAGAGTTCTTATTTGATAGGGTTGGTAAAGATGATGAAGTAACTACTAAAGATATTAAGAGTTACGCAGCATCAACTAAGACAGGTTCTAAATTTAATACATCTTATACAAAGTGGAATAATAAGGTAAAAGTTATAGGTGCTAAACAAAACTTCTTTAAGAGCAAAGCAGGAGCTTATCTTGCAGCTGTAATATATTTCTTTATATCTCTTATAATTATGTCTACTGGTTCATCAAGAGGTGTAGATTTATTTACAATTTACTTACCATTTATATTATCAATTGCACTATTTATCTATGTATGCACTATTAAAGCATATAATGAAAAAGGTGCATTACATGTTAAAAAATGGAATGCATTTAAGAACTTTTTAAATGATTTTGGAACATTTGAAGTTAAAGAATTACCAGAAATCAAGCTTTGGGAAAGATATTTAGTTTATGCAACTATGTTTGGACTTGCTGATAAAGTTCAAAAAGTTATGAATGTAAAAATAAAAGAAGTATCTGAACTTGATAGTACGTATACAAATACAACATTTACACATTTATATATGTATGACTCTTTAAGACATACTGTAAATAGAGCTGTAAGTGATGGTAGAAGACAGTATGCTGCATCAAGAGCTAATGCTTATTCATCACATTCTTCTGGAGGAGGCTTCGGTGGAGGCGGATCCTTTGGCGGAGGCTTCGGTGGTGGAGGCGGAGGCCGTGGAGGTTTCTAGTTATAAATAAAAGGTATGAATAATACCTTTTTTTCTTGCATTATATTTAGTTTTGTATATAATAAGTGTCATAATTTTAATTTTAAGTGAGGTTTTAATTATGAATAATGATGTTTTTAAAAAGCTTTTTTATGCTTACAATATAGATGAAACTGATAAGAAAAAATATTCAGCTATTTTAAGTAATGTAAATTTAGCTCCACTTGGAAAACAAGTTAAAAAGAATGTATCTAATGGAACTATTACAGTAAGTGTACCTGCAATGGCTTATAGATATAATGGGCTTGATTCTAATCCTTATAATACGACATTAAATTTTCTTATTAGACATAATAATGAAAATAATAATTACAATATAGAGTCATTATTTTTTAATGTTGATGAAAATTTTTATAGTGTACATGATTTAGAGTATATTGAAAATATTAATGAAGATAATAATTGGTCAGTTGATTTTCAATATGATTTATATGACAGAAATTCTTATTTCTACGCTATATATCAAGGAAAAACACTTGATGTAACACCACAAACTTTTATTGATAATAATATTAAACCTAATGTAAGTTTAAGTGATAGTTTTTCACAAACATATATTTATAATATTATAGATGTATGTGTTAGAAGTCTTGATAAACATAAAACATTTAATGGTCATGATGTTTATCCAAGTAGAACAAAATAATTAAAGGTATTTATATACCTTTTTTTATATGTTAAAATAAATATATAAAGTGGTGATATGAGTTGAAAACTAAGAGAATAAAAACAAAAAAAGAAAAAATACTTTTAATGCTAGATATATTAGTTGTAGCTATTTGTATATTTAGATGCTTAAAAAACTATACTTTTTTTAAAGAAGGATTTCAAGCTTTTAAAGCAATAGGAAATAGTTCTTTTATATCTATATTATTATTTTTTTATTTAATATGGTTATTTATTTTATATATTATTGTTAAAAACTTCTTAATACTTGCTATTTATTTAGCTTACAGAATACCTAAAAAAAGAATATTAAAACATAATACTAAATATGAAGTAATAGATAATATAGATTATTTTAGAGATAGATTTAATAATATTACACCTTCTGAAATTAGTTTATTAACTGATTTAGAAATCGAAACAAAAAAGGATTTAGCTGCATCTATTTTAAATTTATATAATAAAAAATTAATATCATTTGATAATAAAAAGAAGATGATTATTAAAAAAGATGCAAATACTGATAATTTAAAAGAAAGTGACAAACTTTTATATAGTTTACTTCTAAATAGTAATTTAAATGCTGTAAGTGTTAAAGAATGGAAAAATATTTCAGAAAAAGAAGCTGTAGAAGATGGATTTATTAAAGAAAAAGGTCGAAAGAAATGGTATGGTTTTACTGATTCTATAACAACAGTTATGAAATGGGTTGGTGTTTTATTTTTATCAGGAATAATAGGTGGTGGATATCTAGTTACACCTGTTGGTCAAAAATTAATGGATAAAATGAATACATATGAAGAACTAACGAAAGATATTAAAGATCAAGATGTTATTGTTGATATGATAAAAACTGATAAAGATTTTAGAAAATTAACATATGATATATATGTTGAATCAATTCCTGTATGTATTGTTGGTACATTTGCTGTTATTGCATTATTTGCTTTATTTTCTATGCCTTTTTATTTAAGAGCAAGAAAAATTACTTATTTCTTAGTTGATGCCAATGATAAATATGAAAGAACTAGTGAAGGTAAAGTATTAGTAGAGCAAATAGTTGGAATGAAAAACTTTATTCATGATTTTAGTAATTTATCTAAAAGTCAGAAAGATGAAGTTATTTTATGGAATGATTTTTTAGTATATGCTGTTTTACTTGAAGAAAATGATAAGATAATTAAAGATATATTTAATTATAAAAAAGTTGATACAGAAGTACTAAAACTTGTTGATAGTAATATTAATATAAAAAATATATAAGTAAAAGGTATTTTTAATACCTTTTTTTATATGGTATAATTATTTTTAGGAGGCATAAATATGGAGATTAAGTTTAATGGCATAGATGTTAATATTGTTATTGAAAAAAAACGTAATCGAAACATGTATTTTCGTTTTAAAGACGTAAATACACTTTATGTTACTTGTCCATATTTAACCTCAGATAAAACAATAATTAAATTTATTGAAGAAAATTATAATTCTTTATCTAAGATGCATAAAAAAACAATTAAAAATAAAGAATCCGATGAGTATTTTTGTTTTAAAGGTAAAAGATATATAAGAGTCTTTGATGAATCTTATAAAGGAGTATCTTTTGATGATGATTTTGTTTATGCTAAAGATGAAAAATCTTTAAATTCTTATATAAAAAAATATATAAAAGAATATTTCACTAATGAAGTTGATTTAATTAAACCCATGTTTCAAGGTATTCCAGAGTTTACTTTAAGAATCAGATTTATGAAAACCAGATGGGGCGTATGTAATAGAACTAATAAAATCGTAACTCTTAATAGTGAACTTATTAAAAGAACAAGAGAAGAACTTGATTATGTTATAGTTCATGAACTATGTCACTTTTATGAAGGAAATCATAGTGCTAAATTCTGGGAACATGTATCAAGGTATATTCCTAATTATAAGGAACTTAGAAAAACAATGAAGGAGGCAATATAATGGTAATTACATCAGTAAATAATGATTATATTAAAGAAGTTAATAAACTTCATCAAAAAAAGTATCGTGATGAATCGAAAACATTTATTGTTGAGGGTGATCATTTAATTGGTGAAGCTTATAAAAGCGGTTATTTAAAAGAAATAATCACTTTAGAAAATAATTTAGTAAAATATGATGATATTAAAACAGTGTATGTAACTAAAGAGGTTATGGATAAGATATCTGAGCAAGTATCAAGTACTAATATTATTGGTATATGTAATTATATTGAAAATAAAGATGTAAATAATAATGTAATTATGTTAGATAGTCTTCAAGATCCAGGTAACTTAGGAACTATTATAAGAAGTGCTGTTGCGTTTAATTATGATGTTGTTTTAGGTGATAATTCGGTAGATATTTATAATAGTAAAGTACTTAGATCTACTGAAGGTATGATATTTAATGTTAATTTTATAAAATCTAATTTATTAGATTTTATTAATGAACATAATGATTATAAATACTATATTGCTGATATGAATAAAGGTATAAATGTTAAAAAAATAAATAATATACCTAAACACGGAATTATTGTAGGTAATGAAGGTAATGGAATATCTAATGAAATAAGAAATATGGATTTAGATTATGTTCACATAGGGCAAAATAATAAATGTGAAAGTTTAAATGTAGGGGTTGCTGCAAGTATTATTATGCATGAATTAGGTGATATTAATGAATAAGCTTTATGTTGGTAGAGTTGTTGGAACTCATGGTATAAAAGGTGAAATAAAAGTTTCTTCTGATATAGAAGTGCAAGATAAAGTATTTAAAGAAGGTAATATATTATATTTTGATGATTTAAATAATTCTTATGAAATCGAATCTGTTCGATTTCATAAAAAGAATTATTTAGTATTACTTAAAGGTTTTAATAATATTAATGATGTTTTATTCTTGCTTAAGAAGAAAGTATATATTGATAGAGATGCGGTTTTAAGTAGTGATGAATATGTATATGATGATCTAATTGGTTTTGAAATTGTATGTGATGACAAAGTTTATGGAACTATTTCTGATTATGAAGTAAATAATTCATATGCAACCTTCTTTGTTGAAGGAGGATCTAATTTTTATCTTCCTAACGTTTCAGAATATGTTATAAATATTGATTTAAAAAACAAAAAAGTTTATACTAAAAACGTAGGGGATTTGATATTATGAAAATTGACGTTTTAACACTTTTTCCTGAATCTATTGAAGGATTTATTAATGAATCAATTATTAAAAGAGCAATATCATCTGGAAAAGTTGAAATAAATTTAATTAATTTTCGTGATTATTCACCACTTAATAATAAGCAAGTCGATGATACTCCTTATGGTGGTGGAGCTGGTATGGTGCTTAGATGTGAACCAATTTTTAATTGTTTAGATGAAATTAAAACACCTGATTCATATGTTATAATGTTGACTCCAGAAGGAAATACTTATAATCAAAAAATAGCCAAATCCTTATCTTTAAAAAAACATATAATACTTCTTTGCGGACACTATGAAGGTTTTGATGAAAGAATTAAAACGCTAGTTGATGAAGAAATATCTATCGGTGATTATATTTTAACTGGAGGAGAAATCGCGGCTAGTGCTATTATAGATTCTGTTGTAAGACTTATTGATGGTGTTATTACAAAGGATAGCTTGGAATCTGAAAGTTTTAATGATAATCTTTTAGATTATCCAACTTATACTAAACCTAGTGAATATCGAGGTTTAAAGGTTCCTGATGTTTTAATAAGTGGTAATCATGAACTTATTAATAAGTGGAGAGAAGAACAAAAAAAAGAAAAAACAAAAAATAAAAGACCTGATCTATTAAAATAGAGGTGAATATCATGAATTATAAAATATATCGTAATAAAAAGAGATTTAATGCTGTTGTAACTTATGCAAAACAAAAGCCATATATATTTAATCCTGCATATAGACGAAGCAACGATATAATAGATATTAATAAATTTGTTTTATATAATCCTAAAATGATTGATGGTATTTTAGAACAAAAGTATATTAGAAAATATAGAAATCTTTTAAAAATGGTATATTTATTATTTAATGATGCCTTTCCTGGGGATACAGGATATCCTGCTGTGCTTGATGAATCAAGTAAACTTAGAGCTACTTTAATAGATAAATATAATAAGTATTTAAGTTTAACTAAACAAAAGAAATTTTTAAAACAACTTGATTATATTGATTCTGAAGT
>JAEEGL016124351.1_pt1 | contig 14684 bp, 16 predicted proteins | sample 9134231 | NCBI WGS metagenome assembly JAEEGL01 (sample SAMN16246548, study PRJNA631951) | gut metagenome | biome: gut microbiome; feature: rumen; material: fiber-attached | host: Bos | place: Iran: Karaj | collected 2018-10 | reverse complement strand
TCACATCAAAAGAAACACTGTAAAATCAACGATTGTAACTACGATAAACGTAAGTATGAATCGTGAGGGTGGTAGAACAGTAGGTTCTGGTCGTGTTGCTACAATCATCGAGTAATAACGAGCGAACAGCCCAACCCAAATAGTATTTACAAGGCTTCCGAGGATTTCCTCGGGAGCCTTTTTTCATGCAGATTTGCGTTTCAATTAGTGTATACAATGCAAAATATAACAATTTTCCATCAATATGATGTAAGTGTCTTTTAGGAACAAATGATAAAGTAAATATACAGTCTAAATATTGAAAATCTTATATGGGAGGATTTATAGATGGAAGGAAAAGTATACGCACAGGTATATTCATTAATTAGAGTAGAAAGAGAAGGACTTGTAGAGGCTCTTCGTGAGTTTTCTAGAATTGGTTGCGATGGAGTTGAAATCGTATCTGATAACACAGGTGGATTATCACTTGATGAGTTCAAGGCTCTTCTTGAGGAGTTAAAGCTTAAGGTAATAGCTATTCACGGATGGGGTTCAGATGACGAGATTAACATGGCAAAGGCATGTGGAATCAAGTATCTTGCATTTGATGCTAAGATTGAGAATTACAAGCGTGAGACTATACTCAAGGTTTGTAAAGAGCTTAACGAAAAGGGTAAGCAGATTAAGGACCTTGGAATGAAGCTTACAATTCACAACCATGCTGATATTGTATAGGTAAAATAAAGCTCCCAGATTTGCTAAGCAAATTTGGGAGCTTTTAGTTTAAATAATCTAGATTTATGCGCCTCTGTTATTTTCAGAAAAATCTGGATTAGAATGTTTGGATTGGCTCATATTGGTTGCTTCTATATTGCTAGCACTGAGCTGACCTACGTTCTTTTTATAATTTTGTTGGTTCCAGATTTTATCTGCTACAGGCGCCCACTCCATAGCGTATTTATCGCATTTACTACAGAGGTGTTCAACACTTTCCTCGGAATCTTCATTAGTTCCATGAGCTCCAGATCTTTCTACCATTTGTCTTAAAAGCTCTGGATTTTCCAACATTGGGCAAGGTCTTAAATGATTGTTGTTGAATGGTTGTCCATTGTGATATTCCATAAACAAAGGACTCTGAAGCATTTCCAGTATAGAGTGAGTGTGAATATTTGTATTTGAAAAATGTATAAAGACGCAAGGCTCAGCATCCCCATTTGAGTTAATGTGGAAATAGTTGCGTCCACCTGCAATACAACCACCTACAGCACCGCCATCATTCTGGAAATCCATTGGGAAATAACCTATATCACACTTGTCGCTTCTTAGGTATCTGATTTGTTCTATTATTTTCTTGCGCTGCTCTACTGTAGGCATAAGCTCAGGAACAGCATTATTCCCAACAGGCATATAGTGGAAGAAGAAACCAAATCGTGCCCCCTTATCAGCAATAAATTTTATGAATTTTGGGTCTGTTACGGCTTCAATATTTTCTCTGGTGTAACAGATAGAAGTGCCATAAATAATGCCATACTTCTTGAATAAGTCCATGGCATTCATAACAGCATCATAGTGACCAATTCCACGTCTAGAATCGTTTGTCTCAGGTGTGCCTTCTATTGATAATTGGAAGGTAATATTACCAAGACGAACTACCTCCTTACAGAAATCATCATCTATAAGCGTGGAGTTATCGTAAATAGCAAATTCTACATCATTGTGCTTCTCCGCAAGTCTTAGTACATCCTTTTTTCTTACAAGTGGCTCGCCACCTGTCATCATATAGAGATAAACACCCAGTTCTTTTCCCTGAGTAACGATTTTATCCATATCCGCAAATGAGAGATTGTGCTTAGGTCCATATGTACCTGACCAGCATCCCTTACAGTGCATATTGCAAGCGCTGGTTGGATCAAAAAGAATAAGCCATGGAATATTGCATCCATATTTTTCTCTATTTGCTCTGATAGTCTTGGTTCCCCTTAAAAACGCTTCATAACCAAGATTTAATAATGTCATTCTTGCGACATGTGGGTCTGTTTCATCAACAACAGTGTTTATAAATTTTACCCATCGATTGTTTGGATCTTTAAAGGCAGCGCGGGCTTGGTCGAACTGTTCCTTGGTAATGTCCCCATGTCCGATAAATAGCTCTGCTTTATCTATAATTTTTAGATATGTTTCAGTTCTATTTTCTGTACTGTCAAGATGAGCAAGAAAATGATCTAATAACTTAGCGAATGCCTCTCGTTCTGCTTTATGCTTAATATCTTTAACAAAAGCCATACTTGTTCCCCCTTTTAAACAATGTTACAATTGTCTTGATGATACAAGTGTAACGTCGTTTTTCGTGAAATTCAATAAATCTGGCCACGGATGTAACAGAAGAAAATAATTTGGTGTGGCGTAACATATTTTGAAAATTTGTAACACATAAGGAGTAATGTGGTGAAAACAGAGGCAGAGTCTTTAACAGAGCTACAGAAAAAAGAAGTTTTAAGGATGAATAACAAAGAATCAAATCAGCTGACTAGAGAGTGTTTGCAATTGGCCTTAATGCATCTCATGAGTGAGCATCCTTATGATAAAATTTCAGTTAGTGAGATTGTAAGGCGGGCTGGTGTGTCCAGAACGGCTTTTTATCGCAACTATACTGATAAAGAGGATATAGTGCGAGAGTTAGGAGACCGAATTGTATGTAGCATTTCTGATTTGTGTGAAAGACCGGAGCTACATGAAAATCCGCAGCAATGGTTTGAAGACGTGTTCCGTACCGTTAGAGAGGACAAAGAAATAATTACACTTATGGATAAAGCGGGCATTCTTCAAAAATCACTTTTTTCAGGTAAATCAATTTCTGAATTACTGTATCCTACAAAAGATACGGAATTAAAATATATAAGACTTGGGGCCGAAGCCGCTTTTTTCCAAATATTAATAAGCTGGTTTAGAGATGGGATGAAGGAAAATGAGCGAGATATGGCTATTATATGTGTGGAGATTTTCGAAAACATCCTGAAGAAGTTAGGATAAATATAAAAGTAACTTATTCATTATTACTCGCACACGTACTTATATCCAGGAACGAAGAGTAACCCATATTGGAAACAATGCCTTTGTATCTAATCTTGTTGGAATGGGATATAAATTCTGTTCTGGAACAAAGAAGTTCTACGCCGAGGATACCTGTATTGGCTGTGGTTTATGCGAACGCAATTGCCCACAGCAGGTAATAAAGCTTGAAAATAATAGACCGGTTTGGACTAAAGATGAATGCTGCAAGTGTAGCGCTTGTATTAACAGATGTCCTAAGCAGGCCATCCAGTATGGAAAGAAAACAAAGAATAGAAATCGATATGTAAATCCATTGGTGTGATTTGAAGGCGATAGACAGATAAAAGTACGGTGCTTTGAACCTGCAAAATAATATTGACAATAAATAGGTAATATATTACATTTGATTTAGTTAAGTAATATATTACCTATTTTATTTGCAAATATTGAGGACAAGATTATGAACTATGATGAGGCAATGAATATCAGCAAGGTGGAGTTTGGGCAGATGCCACCCCAGGCATTTTTGCTGGGACTGTTAAGTGCATTTGATAACAGATATCAGGCTGTTGCTGATAATTACTTTAAGGAGATTACCTGGAAGCAGTTTTTTGCAATTATCTGTATAAACTTGTGTAAGGAACCGCCTACACTTAATGATCTTTCAGATGTTATGGGAAGCTCCCACCAGAATGTGAAGCAGATACTTCTAAAGCTTGAGAAAAAAGATTTTGTCACTATGGTTCCTGATGAAAAAGACAAGAGAAAGCAGAGAATTCTTCTCACAGATAAGTGCAGAGAGTTTTGTCAGGAAAATGATAGGCAGAGTCCAAATAGTGCTGATATCATTGGTAAAATCTTTGAAGGTATCGAGGAAAAGAATTTATTAACGACTATTGAAACTATTATGCAGATGGAAAGGAATTTGAGTGAATTATGAAGACTTTAATTGTTTTTACATCACAGACAGGCTTTACAAAGAAATATGCTCAGTGGATGACTGAGAGATTAAGCGCAGACCTTTTTGATTTAAAGGATGTTCAGAAGAAGGATAACAGCTTTTTTGATGGATATGATGCGATTGTTTATGCTGGATGGCTGATGGCTGGCAAGGTTGTGAAATCAAATTGGTTCTTTGACAAGGCTAAGGGCTGGAAGGGAAAGCAACTTGCGCTTGTTGCTGTAGGTGGTAGCCCTAATGATAATCCAGATGTGCCAGAAGCTCTTAAAAATCTTCTCACTGAAGAGCAGAGTACATACATCAAGGCATTCTATTGTCAGGGCGGGTTTAACTATGAAAAAATGAATCTTCCATCAAGACTTGCCATGAAGGCTTTTGTAAGCACATTGAAAAAAAGTAAGGATGAAAAACAACGTGGAATGGGAGATATGATTGATCATTCCTATGATATTTCAGATATTAAGTACATAGAACCAGTAGTGGACTATCTTCAACAGGCGTAAACAGATATAATAGGGAAAAAAGGAGGAGAATAATGAACGAGAACATCACAAAGAGAAATGAACTGCTGGCTCAGAAGGTTATCAAGGGATTAGAGTCCAGAAATATGAAGGGATACTATGCAGCAAATAAGGAAGAGGCTTTAAAGCTGGCACTTGAGCTTATTCCAGAAAAATCTTCTATTTCTATGGGTGGAGCTATGTCTGCGCACGAGATAGGGCTTGTGGATGCCCTAAAGGCAGGAGATTACAACTTTATTGATAGAGATGCAGCTGAGGACAAGAGAGCGGCAATGCTTGCAGCCTATGATGCAGATTATTTCCTTACCAGCGCCAATGCCATTACTGAGGATGGAGTGATGGTAAACATTGATGGCAATTCAAATAGAGTTTCTGCCATAGCTCAGGGTCCAAAGCACGTGATTGCCATTGTAGGCATGAATAAGGTTTGTCCTGATGCTGATACAGCTATGAAGCGCGCAAGAAATGTGGCTGCACCAATCAATGCACAACGTTTCGGTCTTTCAACACCATGCGCCAAGACAGGAGCATGTATGGATTGTAAGTCTCCAGATACAATTTGCTGTCAGTTCCTTATTACCAGATATTCACGTCATGAAGGCAGAATTAATGTAATCATGGTCAATGATAACCTTGGATTTTAATTAACACACAGAATGGAGTTAACCTAGAAATGACTATTAGAAATGCTAACGAGAAGGACATCCCAAGATTAATAGAGCTTTTACAGCAGGTTTTGGAGCTACATGCAGACATTCGCCCAGATATATTTATTTCTGGAACTACCAAGTACACTGAGGCGGAGCTTCAGGACAAGTTAAATGACGATGATAATCCTATTTATGTGGCTGTTGATGATAATGATAGGGTCTTAGGATACGCATTTTGCCAGATACAGGAGCCTACCAATAAAAACAATTGTGTTCCAATAAAAAACATATACATCGATGACTTGTGTGTCTCTGAGGAGGCTAGAGGGCAGCATGTGGGAAAAGCATTATTTGACCATGTAAAGGCCGAGGGAAAGAGATTAGGCTGTTATGAGGTTACTCTCTGCGTTTGGACAGGAAATAATAATGCAGAGAGATTTTATGAAAATCTTGGAATGAAAACTAAAGAGCGTGTTATGGAATATATTTTGTAAAAGAGTACAATAAAAGTAGATACTAGTTGTTTTCGGTAGTATGAAGGGAGAATACTATGGATGCTTTATTGAGCTTTATTACTGCGGTCTGCGGTAAGATTCAGGTTGTATCAGATTTATTCTGGGATTTCCCAACAAACTTTGATTGGTATGCAAACATACCGATTCTGGGAAATTTTTCACTAGCGATTATTTTATTAATAGGATCAGGAATATATTTCTCAATCAGACTACGCTTTATTCAGGTGCGCAAGTTCAAGCGAGGAATTGAAGTCTTAAAGAATAGCAAGGCAAAGACCGGTATTTCGCCACTTGCCTCATTCTTCCTTTCAACAGCCATGCGAGTAGGACCAGGAAATATCCTCGGTGTTACTGGTGCTGTATCAGTAGGAGGTCCAGGAGCTTTGCTTTGGATGTGGATATCAGCTTTCTTTGGTATGGCTACAGCTTTTGTGGAGTCCACTCTTTCACAGATTTTCAAGGAGAAAAAGGATGATGAGTACATCGGTGGTATGGCCTTCTATGGCAGACGTCTTATCAAGAATTCTGCAATCGTAGGCGTTATCCTTTCTCTTATGTACATTATCTACGCATTGCTTTGCTTCCCAGCACAGGGCTTTAACACAGTATCTGCTATGGGACAGATTGCAAGTATCATCAGTGGTACAGAGCTCCCAACTACACACGCTGTTTATTGGATTGGCTTTGTAATCGTAATCATCGCAACTGTTGCAGTTTCATTTGGTGGAACAAAAAAGATTTCTCACGTGACAGATATCCTTGTACCTGTAATGGCAATCGTGTATGTGCTTACAGTACTGGTACTAATAGTAATCAATATCACAAGAATCCCTTGGTTCTTCTATGCAGTATTTACCGAGGCATTCAAGCCAGAGGCAGTATTCGGTGGTGCATTTGGTATCGCATTGATGCAGGGCGTTAAGCGAGGCCTGATGTCTAATGAGGCAGGTCAAGGTACTATCACAATGCCAGCTGCAGCTTCAGATGCAGATCACCCTTGTGACCAGGGTTGTGTTCAGGCTATCGGCGTTTTCCTTGACACAATTGTAATTTGTACCCTTACAGGTTTTGTAGTCATCATGGGCCGTGTATGGCTTACAGATAACGGCGCTGCATGGTTTGAGCTTGGAAAGCTTCCAAAATATTTAGCATCAGCAGCAGAGCTTACACCAGGAACCGCCTTTAATAATGTTGTAACGCTGCTTATTTCACTTTGCTTTGGATTGTTTGCATTCACTTGTCTCCTTGGATTTATGTCTTTCTCAGAGATTTGTGCCAACAGAATTAACCGTAGCAAATCGTTTATCAATGTCATCAGAGTACTTGATATTATTGTAATTTGCTTCGGTATGCTCACATCTATCGTGGGAATGGATTTAGGGGCATTGTGGGATTTATCAGATTTTGCTAATATCTTGATTGCATACTGTAACATTCCTCTGTTGTACATTGGATTTAAGTATGTAAAGAAAGCCCAGCTTCATTACGAGAAGGAAGATGGAACACCATTCACATCGGACGTCATCGGTATGGACGTAAGCGTCTGGGATGAAAGAGCAAGAAAGAATTAATGTTAGAAAAAGATTTTATTGAGTTATACGCATCACAATTAAATGAGCAACAAATGGAAGCAGTACGGACCGTAGAAGGGCCTGTACTGCTTTTGGCTGTTCCAGGAAGTGGTAAGACCACAGTGCTGGTGAATCGCCTTGGATATATGATTTACTGTAAGGGCATAGCACCAGAAAATATTTTGACCTTGACCTATACCGTGGCAGCCACAAGGGATATGGCCAACAGATTTGAAAAAATCTTTGGACCGGACCTTTCAGATAGAATAGAGTTCAGAACTATAAATGGTATCTGCTCAAAGGTAATTGCCTACTATGGAAATATGATTGGCAAAAAATCCTTTGAACTTCTCACAGATGAAAAGGATATAATTGGCCTCCTTTCAAATATTTACCTGAATGTGGAGAGGGATTATCCTACAGAGAGTGATATTAAAAATATCAGAACCCTGATTACCTATTGTAAAAATATGTACCTTACCGTGGACGAAATTGAAAAGCTAGGTAAGTCTGAGGGTATAAATCTAAAACGTATATACGAAGTATATAACAAGGAGCTTAAGGCAAGGAGCCTTATGGATTACGATGACCAGATGCTTTACGCATACAGAATCCTAAAGGGCTCACCTGTAGTTCTCAATTACTACAGAAATCTTTATAGATACATCTGCGTGGATGAAGCTCAGGATACCTCAAAAATTCAGCATATGATTATATCTTTGCTTTCTGGGAAAAGTGGCAACCTGTTTATGGTAGGAGATGAGGATCAGAGTATTTATGGATTTAGAGCTGCTTACCCGGAAGCACTTTTGAACTTTGAGAAAAATCATATGGGAGCCAAGGTCCTTGTGATGGATAAGAATTACCGTTCCAATGCAAGGATAGTTGAGGCTGCTGACATTTTTATCCAGTACAATAAGGACAGACACAGGAAGCATATCTGTGCTACAAAGGATGCCAAAAGCGATATTAATTTTGTAAAAATAGACAGGGAACAGCAGTACATTTATCTGGCCAGGATGGCTGAAAACGTAAATACGAAGACCGCAGTTTTATATCGTGACAATGAGAGTGTATTGCCTCTTGTGGATATGCTGGAGAGAAAATCGATTCCTTACAGCATCAAAAATGTCGATATGTCCTTTTTCACGAATAGAGTGGTTATGGACATCATCAACATGCTTCAATTTGCATTTGTTCCAATGGATGCAGAGCTGTTTATGAAGATATATTTTAAGTTCCAGCTATATCTTTCAAAAAAGGATGCAATGGAAATGTGCGAACTGGCGGAGAGAAATCATTCAGATATTCTTGATGCAATAGAGCTTTTGAATTTGCATGGCCATGTCCTTGGCAATTGTAAATCCTTAAGAACCCACTACAGAAATATGGTTGATGAAACTCCATACAAGGCCATCAACCGCATTGAAAATTTCATGGGTTATGGAGATTACCTAAACGATAACAACATAGACACAAACAAGATTTTCATATTAAAAATGCTGGCAAAAAAGGAAAAGGATATACCAGCTTTCCTTAACCGACTTACAGAGCTTAGACGTATATTAATGGAAAAGAAAAATGATAGTAGCTCGAAATTTATCCTTTCCACCATTCATTCCAGCAAAGGTTTGGAGTACGATTCAGTAATCCTTATGGATGTAATCAACGGAGTTTTTCCTAACAAGGTAGTGAGAAATGCAGCAAAGGCTACACCTCAGGAAAACAGAGATTACGAGGAGGAACGAAGAATCTTTTATGTTGGTATGACTCGCGCAAAGGAAAAGCTTACTATTTTCAAATACGATAAAAGAACCTCAACTTTTATAAATGAATTAAAGCCTGAGGCAAAGAAAGCCGAAATAGAGGAAAAGAAATCTTACTCGGCCACAATGGCATCTTCTTATTTGAAGAGGATGGACAGCCAGAGAAGTTTTAAGTACAATTTGAAGCAGGTGTAGAGATTAAAGAGGGGTTTTAAAATGGATAAAGAATTGCAAGACTTAACCAAACAGGTAATGCAGGTTCACGATAGAGTGGATGTATTGTTCAGAACAGCCAAGATACCATCTATGCTTATGAGCGAGTATAAGAATAAGGTTTCGCAGTATGAAAATATGATTGAATCTGTGGAGACTATGAAAAAGATGGCTGGGTCTGATGATGCTGTGGAGAAGCTTGTTTTTCAGCAGAAGGAAATATTAAATAGAAGAATGAAGTGCGAGCTTGAGCTTGCCAGAAAGGCTCAGGCCTGCTTATAACAAATAAAAAAGGGAGGTTTTGAAATGATTAAAGTATATTGCTATTCAAGATGCACCACATGTAAAAAGGCCATCAAGTGGCTTGAGGACAACAAGATTCAGCACGAGGTTATAGACATCAAGGAAAATCATCCTGATGAGAAGACTCTCAGAGATTTACACGCAAAGAGTGGCCTCCCACTTAAGAAATTTTTCAACACAAGCGGTCAGCTTTACAGGGAGATGGAGCTTTCCAAGAAACTACCTGATATGAGTGAGGATGATATGTTTAAGATTCTCGCTTCAGATGGAATGCTTGTGAAGAGACCACTTCTCATAACCGATAAGGGCGTGGTGCCAGGCTTCAAGGAGGAGACCTGGAAGGATTTCACAAAATAGAAATTATATGAGAACAGTCCCTTGGGGCTGTTCTTTTTGTAAGATGTAACAACGTTGGCGGGCACTAGAAAGGTTATTAAATCAGATGAAAAAGGGACTTGTTATGGAAGGTGGAGCAATGCGTGGCATTTTCACCTGCGGTGTTATTGATGTTTTGATGGAAAATGGAATTGAATTTGACAGTGCTGTGGGAGTATCGGCTGGTGCCACCTTTGGGTTGAATTTTAAGTCCAAGCAGATTGGCAGACCTCTGAGATACAACAAGAAGTACTGCAATGACAAGCGCTATTGCAGTTTCAAATCATTGGTAACAACTGGAGATATTTACAATGTTCCATTTTGCTATGGTACACTTCCATACGAGCTTGATGTGTGGGATGTTGATACCTTTTACAATAACCCAATGGACTTTTTCTGCGTGGCAACGGATATTAAAACTGGAAAGCCGGTTTACCATAAATGCAATAACAGGGATGAGTCCAGAGACGGAATAGATATTAAGTGGATTAGAGCCTCTGCATCAATGCCGATGGTTTCTCGGCCAGTGGAGATAGATGGTGAGCTATACTTAGATGGCGGAATGTCAGATTCTATCCCGTTGAAATTTATGGAGGAGCAACAGTGTGATAAAATTCTCGTGATTGAGACACAGCCTGCTGACTATGTTAAGCAACCACAGAAATATATGGCACTTCTCAAATTAACTCTTGGTAGATTTCCAGAAATGATAAGGGTTATGAAAAATAGACATTTCATGTATAATGAGGAGAAAACCTATATTAGACAAAAGGAGCAGGCAGGAGAGGTGTTTGTCATCAGACCAGCTACCGCTCCAAATATTAACCCTACTGAGAAAAATCCTGAGGAGCTTCAGAGAGTTTATGATATGGGTAGAGTTGAGGCTACCAAGGCGCTTGAAGCTTTGAAAAAATATCTCGCCTAGGTTATAAATTTTGAATAGTTCAAAACAGCACATAGATAGAAAAACAAAGAGGTACAAAATTGAAAGCAAAAGATAAGACAAACGTAATGAGAGTGTTGGACAGCAAGAAGATTGTTTACGAGAGTCATTCCTATGAGCCAGATGCCACCATGACAGGTGAGGAAATTGCAGCACTTTTGGGCGAGGAGCCTGAAAAGGTTTTTAAGACCTTGGTGACACAGGGAAAAAGTGGAGCTTATTACGTTTTCGTTGTTCCAGTGAAAGCGGAATTGGATTTGAAGAAAGCGGCAAAGGCTGCTGGAGAAAAATCCATAAGTATGATAAAGCAGAAGGATCTGTTGGGACTTACTGGATACGTCCACGGTGGCTGCTCACCTATCGGTATGAAAAAGCAGTTTGCCACCTTTATCCACGAGACAGCATCAGACCTGGACAAGATATTTGTCAGTGCTGGAAAGGTAGGCTTTCAGATTGAACTGGCGCCATCAGATTTAATTACAGCAGTTAATTGTAAGCTGGCAGATATAATAGTTTCAGAATAAGGCGAAAAAAGAGCTAAGGCCTAAAGTGGTCTTAGCTCTATTACGTTGTCACCGTAGGTGATATTGTTCTTATCTAAAAATGCCTTAAATTCAGGATACTTATCAGGCTGTCTCAGGTCGATAGGATTGTGAGCATCGCAACCTATTACAAATGATGCACCCATTTCTGAAGCCAATGAGAAAAATCTATCGCTAGGATAATTTCGTCCACCAGTGAAGCCCAGCATATTTACCTCAAGTGGTAGCTTCAGGCTAATGGCCGCCTGGATAACTCTCTTCATATGCTTCTGGAAAACATCATCAGGACCATCATAATAAATCAAATCAGGATGGGCCAGATAACTGAAAAGTCCAGTGTGCATACCTTCAATTGTCATATCTGCATAGGACGCCAGCTTTTCCTCATCATCTGTCATGGCACCGGCATAAAAGCCGTCGATTTCGTCAGGAATAAAATGCTGTCCCTGAATAATGTAATCCAGAGGGAATTGCTTCAGGTGCTGAATAAGCTTGTCGAAATACTTGTGGGTATATTCAACCTCATAACCAATATAAATCTGAATATCGTCCTTATATTCGTCGCGAAGCTTTACAAGAGTGTCTGTGTAGTTTTCCACCTCGTGCATTTCCATACGGATGTGGGAATAATAGTGAGCTGGATAAGGCTGTGGGGTGTGATCTGAAAATCCTAAGATTTTAAAGCCATTTTTGATGGCGCTTTCAATATACTCGCGCTCTGTGCCAGTGGCATGATTGCATCTGACTGTGTGTGTATGATAATTAGCTAACATATTTTACCTCTCAAACAACTGAATAATACCACAGTTTGCAAAAAAATCAATTAGAGGTTATAATTCCTTTTAACAATTTTGTCACAATTAGGTACTATAATGCAACAGGTTTGTAACGGAATACCGGGAGAAGCCTAAGGTTAAGATATAGAAGAAAAGAAAAAGATTATGCACAAGAGAGTATTAAGAGGATACGCAGTTTTATTATTCATATGTATGTGCTTTTCATCGAAGGCCATGACTCAGGCTGAGGAGCTTCAGCATGAGGTAATAGTAGTTCCTGAGGATTCCTTGGAGGCTGTTACCCAGGCGGAAGAACAATTGGTGCAGCAGACACCTGAGGAGCTTGCAGCAATTCAGCTTCAGCAGACCGTGGCGCAGGTGACAGCAGAGCAGGCTACCCGCCAGCTTGTTATCATTGGAGATTCCAGAACAGTCGGTATGAAAAACGCAGTGGGTTCCAACAACAATCTTTGGTCAGCAAAGGTTGGTATGGGCTTATCCTGGATGAAAAATACTGGTGTCCCAGCAGTAGAGGCTTCAATTAATGCCAATTCAGATGTGGTTATCCTGATGGGCGTTAATGATGTGAGAAGCCTTTCAATGACCAAGAAATATGTTTCATATTTAAATGAAAAGGCAGCAGCGTGGACTGCTCTCGGTGCAAATGTTTATTATGTTTCAGTAAACCCAATGGTATTTGAGACATCCTCATATCCGGGAATTTCAAACAGTCTTATTGAAAATTGGAACACAAGAATGCAGCAGGGGCTTAGCTCAGACATTACCTATATTGATACTTATTCACAGGTAAATGGAAAGCTTTCCTCTAGCGATGGAATTCATTACAACAACAAGAGCTATAAGCTCATTTACAGCCTGGTAAATCAGGAAATAATCAATGACAAGGCTACTAAGCAAATCCTGGCAATACAGCAGGCACAGGCTCTTGAACAGGCACAGCTCCAGCAGAGTCAGGAATTGGCTCAGCCAGTGGAGACAGCTTATGAATGGCAGGCTCAGCCAGAGGCTACTGAGGTTATCCAGGCAACAGTTCAATATTAATGTCCAATATAAAGTGATACTGATGATAAGTTTTCTCAGTATCACTTTTTTTGCATTAAAAAACAGTTATTTTCATAATTTCGTGTTATTATATTAGGGCACTTAAGATTTGACCTAGTTAATGTAGGGTAATTGCCTCTGGCAGGGCATTATCCATGGACACATATAATAGAAGAGGAGTATTAAAATGTTAGAAATCAAAAACCTTACCTACAGGGTTGATGATGAGAATGATTCCACTAAGGAAATCATTGATGGTCTTAACCTTACTGTAGAAGATGGTAAATTTATTGTTATCACAGGACCTAATGGAGGCGGTAAGTCTACACTTGCCAAGCTTATCATGGGTGTTAATCAGTTGACATCTGGCCAGATTATTCTTGATGGTGTGGATATCTCTGAGAAAAATATTACAGAGCGTGCAAAAATGGGAATCAGCTTTGCTTTCCAGGCACCAGTTCACTTTAAGGGCATTAGAGTAATTGATTTACTTCGCCTTGCAGCAGGTGAGAAAATCTCTGTTGCAGCAGCCTGCGAGTACCTTTCAAAGGTTGGACTTTGCGCAAAGGATTATGTAGAGCGTGAGGTTAACTCATCACTTTCAGGTGGAGAGCTTAAGCGTATTGAGATTGCTACAGTTCTTGCACGTGGAACAAAACTTTCTATTTTCGATGAGCCAGAGGCAGGAATTGACCTTTGGAGCTTCCAGAACCTTATTAAGGTTTTCGAGAATATGAGAAAGACTGTAAACGGAACAATTATCGTTATTTCACATCAAGAGCGTATCCTGAACATTGCCGATGAAATCGTTGTTATTGAAAACGGCAAGGTGAAGAAGCAGGGACCAAAGGATGAAATCCTTCCACAGCTTCTTGGCACAGATTCCGCAGCAAGCATTGCCTGCGAGAGATTAGGAGGTGAGGATTAATGGCTCTTGATGCAATTCAGATGAATATTTTACATGAGGTTGCAGATTTAGATAGCATTCCTCAGGGCGCATATAATATCCGTGCCAACGGAACCAGCGCAGGACGTAATACTACTGCAAATATTGATATTGTCTCAAAGGAAGACAAGCCAGGTATTGATATTATTGTTAAGCCAGGCACAAAGGGCGAGAGCGTTCATATTCCTGTAGTTCTTTCTGAGAGTGGACTTAAGGATATGGTTTACAATGATTTTTATATCGGTGAGGGCGCAGATGTTACTATCGTAGCTGGCTGCGGTATCCACAACTGTGGTGACCAGGATTCACAGCATGATGGTATTCACACCTTCCACGTTGGCAAAAATGCTCGTATCAAATATGTTGAGAAGCACTATGGCGAGGGCGACGGCAAGGGTGCTCGTATCCTTAATCCTGTTACAGAGGTATATCAGGAGGAAGGTAGCTACGTAGAGATGGAAATGGTACAGATTAAGGGTGTAGACTCTACAGTTCGTACCAATCTTGCAG
>JAEEGL015146744.1_pt1 | contig 14684 bp, 14 predicted proteins | sample 9134231 | NCBI WGS metagenome assembly JAEEGL01 (sample SAMN16246548, study PRJNA631951) | gut metagenome | biome: gut microbiome; feature: rumen; material: fiber-attached | host: Bos | place: Iran: Karaj | collected 2018-10 | reverse complement strand
TGCTGGTAGGCAACCAATCGAGCGACTGCACTCTCAAGCGTGTAATACTCGCCAGCGATTGGAGCACCAATCATCTCGTCGATGATGATGTACGTCTCACTGCCAGCAGCCAGCGAACCGAAGTCCTTCCAGTTATCAGCGTTCTTCCAGTTCACCTCTGTCACAGTCCTTCCGATGTACTGATAGGTTTTCCAGATGCCAGCACTGATTTCAAACGAAATAATCAGACCGCTCAGAGCCATCTCTGCGTTCCATACGGCATGCACAGCGGAAAGTGTCGGGTTCTGCGCATCGCACAGCACGTAGTATCCCTGCACAGGTATTTCATTCGTCACATTGTAGATACCAGCAACGCTGGACATGGAACTCATGGCATCCTCAAGGTCTCCGATACGTGTCCCATGCGCAGTGATTTGTTCCTGTAGCCCATCGTCGGCGTTTTCACGAGCGGTGGCTTCTGCTTCAATCAGTCCGCTTAACGTCTCGCTCAGGTCGTCAAGAGAATCGTTCAGTTCCTTATGCGTTACACCCATGGGGACAATGTCTTCGCCATCAACAGACCGATAAGATTCATGTAGTGTGGTATGGTAGAAAATGCGGTCACAGCGGATTCCACCGTTATCCACATCCATATAGTCTGCCATGTTGATGAACGTGCGGTAATACTTGGGAGCCTCGTCTTCCTGATAGATGGCTGCGAGAAACATCTTCCGTGTCCCGTCATACACGATGTGCCGTACATCAGTGGTGGAACCTTCCTCCAAGGAAACATTGTCAACGACATTATCGAAGGGGACGAACTTCAAGCAGCTGAAAACGCTGTCTTCAAGAGAAGAAATCGCATCGTTGATGTCAGACAAAAGCCCTGCAAGCGTCTGGGTGTCATCTATGCCGACAAGGAACGCTATCACTTCATTGAAGTTCTCGATGGCATCGGTTGAACCACCACTTCTCAATGCCGTAATCGCATTCTGCAATGCGGTGTCTGCATCCTGGCGAACTCCGGCTTCTGCTGTAATCGCATCCTGCAATAGGACATCAGCATTCCGTAACAAGGCTTCTGCATCCTGCCGTGCTTGAGCTTCAGCCACAATCGCCGAATATACATCACCACCCTTCACAAGTCCTGTATTCCCTGAAGCCACAGAGCCAAAAGCGGCTGCGGCAATCTTCGCCAAGGTCACAGACTCTGCCGCCAGCTTCGCGGCTGTCACAGCACCGTCGGCTATCTTTTCCGTCCCCACTGCACCTGAACCTATCTTGTCAGCCGTCACCGCACCCGTGGCAATCTTCGCGGCAGTGACACAGGCATCGGCAAGCATGGTGGATGACACATTGCCGCCTTCCAGCTGAGCAACCACAGCAGTCACAAGGTTGCTCACAAGAATACGTCTGCCACCGCTCAACTCAATGTAAGCATCGGAAGGAGCAGAAGAGACCTCTGTCAGGTCTGTTATCTGTACACTGTTTGTACGCAGTCCGGCAATGACCGCGTCAATAATCTCTTGCTTCTCAGTACTTGTCATAATCTTATAAATTTAATAGTTTATGATTGGTTGTTGTCTCTCTGAAGTCATCATTGTCAAGGCGCAAGCCGACACGGCGCAGACGGAGCGCATTCACCTTCTCCACATTCGGGTCAAGGTTCGTCACCTTCTGCACTTTCTGGGTGATGATGTAACTGCGCAAGTCCTCCAGTTCCTGAGTTAATTCGGGCACTTCACTCTCATGCCGAGAGTAGCGGACACCATCGAAATAAACGTAGCTACACGTCAGGACTCTGTTCAGCAACTCACCGAACCATACAGGACAGCCGATGCTTCCACCCATCGTGAACGTCTTCACCACCTGCTCATGCGAATAGATGTCGAGCACGTCATACAGATGGGTCGTGAACTGCTCGTTATCGACCCCGAACACCCAGTTGTCATCCTTGAAGCCGCCAGGCACTCTGAAATCGAAGAAGTTCCTCATGCCGTTCAGCAGGAACACGCCGTCAAGCCTACGACGGTTGTCTGCCATCGAATACTGGATGAGCGTTGTCTGCTCAAGGATGACAGCCTCCTCACTCACACAAAAAGGCTCACTCTCCTGCCCAAGCGTCACGCTGTAGATGCCTGGCAGAAGTCCGCTGATGACACTCCAGTACACCGTCACGTCCGTGTTCATGGCCCATGTGTGCCAGTTCTGTGTCACACGCTCGCCTGTCTCAAGGTTGTTCACGTACAATGTCGGCACATTGCCTTCAATGCCAGCCATGCCGTAATCGTCAGAGAACGCTATCACCTCCACGAGGATGCGGTCAGAGGGTGCCCACGTCTGCGTGTACTTCGACCCAGCACCGAACTTGTCTGTCGAGGGTCGGAAAAATAATGGGGTAAAAGGACTTATGATATACATGTCACACTATGTTCTATTAGTTCATACTCCAAAGCCTCATCATGCTGGCACATCTGCTCAACGCTCTGTAGATACCCCTTATATCGGCATCCGTTCAGCACAAACTCAATCAGACCGTCTGTGTCATCGGACATGTCGAGGTCGTTCGTGCTCACCTCCACCTTGCCACACTTGAAAAGCCGCTCTGATGCCAGGAAAGTGAAATCTTTCGCCACGCTGTCATTCCCAATCATCACATCGCGGCAGCCACGAGTCATCGACAGCTTCAAGGCATCGCAGAATGAAGCGATGTAACCACGGTTAGCCTCAACCATGTAGATAGGAGAGAAAGCACCATTGAAGACACTGTTGGTATAGGTGCCAGTTATCGTCAAGCTACGGTCAATCTTCCACTTTCCGTTATACGTGCTGGCCAGACACTTCACGATGAAAACATCCTCATCACTGTCTGTCGATTCCTCATCATTCCTCTTCAGCACAAGTTCCTCCATTCCGTAGCAATCTGCACGGTATGGACACTTCAAATCCAACTTCGATTCGGTCAGTTCCACACCAGTCAGATAGTAGTTCTCGAAGTTCCACTCATCCCTGCCTCGGTTCTCAGACTCATAGTCCTGCTTCTCATACCCGACATTCACACCTGAATAGAGCCGACTCTTATCAACGGAAAAACCAAACTCATTCACGCTCTCCAGCGTCTTCACAACCTCATCGTGGAAAAGGTCAGAGCGGTGCATGAAGCGCACCACAGAAGCCTCCTCGCCGTGATACTCCAGCAGGGTGCGTGCGTCAATGTCATACATGTACGCCACACCGTTGCCGTCAACGAACACGGGCAGCTCAAGCACCTCTGTCCATGAGCCATCATTACGAGGTCTGTCCAAGATGCGCATATAGTCATTGTAATCGACAAACAACCTGGTATATTTTCCCACGCTGTCAAGCCTACCTACAAACATGCCCTCGTTACGCACGAAATGGATGGAATCGACCACCGTTCCCGAAGACCCGTCAATCAATTTCCCTGCAACAGTCGAGTACTCAATGATGCCGTCAAACTCCACACGGTTACGCTCCAGCCTGTCTATGCGGTACACATATCCGAACACAGCCTCCATGAACGAGGCAAACTGGTTGAAGCTCGTATGTATCTGCGCATCGTCGAAGCCACGCATACTCTCTGCGGCCAGCATCTTCGTCCCCGTCAGTCGAGCGTTCATCACACCGCCAATGGTCGAACAGATTTCACCATCAATATAAGCTTTCCCGTTGGCAACCGTACGAAGCACACGGTGCAGAAGCGTAATAGGCTCTATCACGTCAACATCAACAGGCTCGCCACGGCTTGCCCATGACATAATCGCATGGTCATTGCTCATATATACGGTTGCTATCGGAGTCATGCCACTCGAACCAGATGGCCAAAGACAAAAGACAAGACGTTCACCTTCTTCCATCTCGAAATCTCCAGCGAAGGACGACCCAAGCGTGAAATGCTCACCGTCTTCAACCTCAAATGTCTTATGCAAGAGCACCGTATGATAAACAGTGCTGTGATTCTCGACGTGGTACTTGTAGAGCATCACCGTGATTGCTGGCATGTCATACTGGCTATAATGCCACACCCAGAACTCCATTGCGGAAAAGTCAACATGAACCAGACAATCGCCAGAGGCTTCAACCATGTATTTAGGAGAAGCCCATCCTGTGTTTACATAAGCCTCTTGAGATTGTGGCGCAAGCACATTGTTGGGAGCAATCGTTCCACCAAGGTTCGAGAGAGGGAAATTGAGGTTAGATTCAGTCCCAGCAGGGTCATTCAATTCACGATGCCATTTGGTGTAAGTGTCGCCCTCTGTCTCGGTCTCACCAGCAAGAACATACTGCACCTCATTGTAAGACATCACCCTGTCATACAGCAACCGATAACCACTCCTTAACGCACTCACGCTGTAGCTGCTCTTCGTTCCACCGTTCGCCTTGATGAGGGAAGCGGCAGACACTTCGGTGCAGTTCACGCTCACCTTGTGCCCGTCGTAGGTAAAGGTCGCAAAATCCAAAGGACACTGCCAAGCCTCATGGTACGTCCAACTGTTGTCTATCACATGGATGGAGAAAGCAGCCCTCGCATGAACATACTGGCTCATCCAAAGCTCCACAAGCAACTCGTAAGCCTTGCCCGTGAACTCTATCTTGCTGCCATAGTTCTTCACCACGCCACCAAGATTCTTGCGCGTGTACGACTGCTTCAACTGCTGCCAGTTGATGACATCATTTGACACGTCATAACAGTCACCGTCGCCGACCGTGACAACATACGAGTTCAGATGAAGATAAAACTTGCACAACATAAAAATTTCTCCTTATGTTGCAAAGATACGAACACAAAGGATTGGAACTACCACATAGCCCCAATCCTGAAAACACCCTACTTTCGCATATCTTTCTTTTTCACGTACTTACCCCAAACCGCCACACCCGACTTTTTTCAATAGACAGCAATCAGCTTGTCAACTCTGAAGCATCGCATCCCCTCCTTCTTCACATCCCAATAAGCCATGGTCTTGTAGCTCGGCTTAGTCAACCGCTTGCCGTTCAGACTCGCTCCTGATGGCAAACCTTTCAGTGTGCCGAAAGCATGGCGGAACTGCCCGTTTGTCTTGCGGTAAAGGAAAGAAACCACTTCTTCACGCATCCGTGAAGCCAGTCTGTACAGCACCCACGCTTGTTTCAGACACTCGCTCCAACTTCCAAAGTTCTTCTCAACGAGTTGGTGCGCATACTTCATCACTCTCATTCTGAAATTTTTCCGTTTCATAATCTCATTTTTTAAGTTCGACAATTCTTTGAATGATTTCTACTGTAAAGTTCTTCATTTTTAGCGAGATAAACAAACAGAAACTTCACCATTTTAACACCTTAACATTTGCTGACATTTTGTACAGATTGCATGTCCACCGAACAAACACAAAGCCTTATTTGTAATCAAAATCCCAAACAACTCCTAAATTAACACCTTTATGAAACCGAAAAAGAACATTACCAGCCAGCTCAAGAGAATTGAGCGGAAATGCGACAGAATGACAGCACTCCTCACCAAACTCAACAGGATGGTGAGGGGGCAAGTCGTGGACAGCCTCATCGACACCATGAGGCAGGAAGCCATGCGGATGAGGGAAATGAGCCGCATCGAGAGAGAACGGACATCACAAGCCAACAACGATGGACTTCGCGAGTGAACTCATCAGCCAACTTCCATGGCTCAGAAAGATGGCTGGACGATACTGCAAGGGAGAGGATGACATCCAAGACCTTGTAAGTGACACCATCCTCAGACTATGGCAGACACGGGATAGATTTGACGAGGGCCACGCATTCAGAAGCCTCGCCTACAAGGTCATGCAGAACATCTACATCAACCAGTACAACCGAAACAAGTTCTCCGTGCTCGTCGAAGATTTCCCGACAAAGGAACCGACCACACACGCAAATGCCGATGCCCTAATCCGTGCCAAGCAGGTCATTCAGCGTGTCCGTCAAGCTTCAACACGAAGCGTCTGCATCCGCCCCGTCATCATGTACGCACTCGGCTACTCATACCAGGAGATAGCCGATTCCCTCCACATCCCACTCGGAACAGTCCAGCGACGCATCCACGAAGGGCGCAGAATCCTCAAGCAGGAACTGCATCCCTAACAAACAAAAAGCCCCGACACGCAATGTGCCGAGGCTTCCAGTCAGTTGTCTTAAAATAAAGGAAGTTGTGCAGGAACTGGACTGCACCCCCATTTCACACAAGGCGCAAACCTTGAAAATCCGTGCCCATGTTGTTCACGAAGGTCTGTATCTTTTGCAACTGGGCATCTGATATATAGGTGTTGCCCTTCTTGTACTGATGCATCAGCGAGCTGTTTATGCCTATCATCTTGGCGAATGCACTCACGTTGATGAATGAGTAATACTCAAAGAAAGATGCGAGGTCAAACTTGAAGGTGGGCTTCTCCATCAGGACGGCTGGCACTTCCTCTCCGCTTTCCTGATAGACCTCCTTCATTTCCTCTATGCTGTTGAAGAAATCCTCCTTTGCCTCAGCAATGGTGTCACCAGAGCCAAGAGCGGTGAACTCATCACCATCCTTGTTATAAGCGATGTAAGTCCCAACGCCCTGTTTTTCTATTGCTACTAACATAGCTTCCAGTCTTCCATTCATTACTTACACAAAACTCACACGACTCAATTCTCCTGCAAACTCATGGATGGATTTCTGCATCCTCAACACGGTTGTACGTGACGGCTTGCGATGCCCTGTCAAATAATGGCTCAACTGCCCCTGATTGATGCCTGTAAGCCTTGACAGACCTGCCAAAGAGAAGTTCTTCGAGTAGAATGAGAGGAACGATGCCATGTCGTACTCATAGTCAAATTCCAATTCTTCAAACGGCATTCCCTTCTTCTCATAGAAAGCCTTCATATCATTATATCCGTTCTCGAAGCACTGCACGGCTTCTTCAACAGACTTGCCAGTGCCTGTCACAAGATACCCGACTTCGTCAGAATCCATATACACGCTGTAATTCCCATCGCTGGCACGCTCGATGATTGCTTTTGTTCTTTTCTTTGTCATAGTTTTTATGTTTTTTTGAAGGCGGCAGGTTATTTCAAACCTGCTGCCTTTTTGATTGATTTTAGAGTTCCTGTTGCCACCTCTTCTTTTCCGTGATTACTCATCGTAAAATACTTTCCTGTTATCGGACTGTACCAAAGTGGGTGACCTGCTTGCTGTTCGCCTGTGTCGATACATCCAAGTTTCTTAATCTTTTTTTCTAATTCATTGTACTTCATTTTTGTTGAGTTAGTAACTTGTTTCTTTTGACAATGCAAAGATACGAGTTTTAATATCATCTACGAAATAAAATCAAAGAAAAATGATATTTATTTTAATATCATATTATTTGCCAAAAAAATCACTCTTTTTTGCAATCTCCACTTTGCAAAACAACAAAGCACCACCGCACTTCCCAGCGCAGTGGTGCAAACTAACCTAAATTAAATACTATGAAACACTTATTTTTTCACACTCCGTTTTCTCTTCACCTCTTCAACCGCATTCTTCACGAGATTGGCGTACACGCTTGCACTCACGACCCTTGTGTCGATGCTCATCTTGTAATGGCTCATCACACTGGCAATCTCGGCATCGAAGCCACGGCGCACATCATCAGAAGAACGCTGTCCACCCGTTGAGGCTTCCCGCTTCGCCTTCCTCCTCTCCACGGAGAACTCCACACCCTTCAACTCCTTACCGAGGAACGCAGACAATTCCTCCACGGTCATGCGTTCGCAACGGCTTCGACCGATATCCTCAACAAGGATTCTCCTGACCTCCTTCACATCATCTGGCTCACCATTGTCAACCAATGCCTTCATCAAGCAGTACATCACAATCCTCGCCCTGTCCTTCGCTTCAGCGCCATGCTCGTTCACAAACATCCTCATGCCGATAGGGTCAGCTACACCACGATATGCAACGATGAGGCTCGATGCGAGCTTCTGTACCTCTTCCGATGAGGCTGGCAACCCGACACGTTCAGCCAAGCCGCCATACTCTTCACAGGCAATGTCTATGAAATCAGCAAGACATAACTCGTCCAGCCTTACAGTCTTTTCTTTCATCAGCAGTCCCTCCTATATTGTGCGAACTCTGCCCTATATGCCGCCTCTGCCTGCAACTTCAAGGACATCCTCGCCAGTCTGTTACGTTCGTCCATCTTCTTCTCCAGACGCTTGTAATCGTTTACCACAAACATCTTCGGCTCGGCTTGCTGAGATACAATCGCAGCCATCTCTGCCTGGTGCAGATTTCCGCTAAGTGGCAACTCCATCTTCCATTCATCCACATCTGGATACACCACTGCGCCCTTCGGCAAATCGACCACCACGGGCTTGTCTGGAGTCAGCCATGCAGAGTTGCCTATCACGACAACCTCACGCTTTCCACCATCACCGACCATGGCAAGACCGCCATCATGTCCCTTCTCGCCCGTACCTTTCGCATACGCTTTGATAGGGGTAGCGAGAATGGTGGCAATCTGGATGGCACCCATAGCGGCAACAATGGCCGCCATCCACGGGCCGGTCTTCAACGCCTCTGTGATGGCAACGGCTGTGGCGATGCTCGCCTCTGCGACACTGGTGGCTTTCTCCCACACCGCTTTCTTATAGGCGATATCTGTTTTCTTTCGTTCCAGTTCTTCCTCCTTCTCCGCACGTCTCTTCTCCGCTGCAGCTTTCCGTGCCTCTGCTTCCTCCGTGGAGATGGCACCACGTTCAGCTAAAGACTCTATACGCGCCACCTCTTCGTCATAGTGCGCCTGATGAACCTCCCTTTCCTCTTCTATCTTCTGAATCTGACCGTCATACAGTGTACCCATCAAACCGTTAATCTTTCCTATCGCCCGACTCGCCGTCTGCAACCACTCCTTCATGTTCTGCTGACGCTTCTTCGCAAGCTCGTCATCAGCCTTCTTCTCTCGCTCCATGGCAGCTATAACCTCGTCTGCCTCCTGCTTTGCTAAGTCAACCCTCGCCTTCGCCAGTTCACGCATCGCCTTCTCCCTGTCATCGTCAGTCATCTCCTCAACAGATAGTTGCTTCTCCAGCGACTCAATCACAGCAAGAGCCGAAGCCTGTTCGTATCTCACCTTTGTGTCATACAGTGTACGCTCGTATTCCTCCTTCGTGATGAGGCCCTCGGCATACTGCTGTTCGATGGCTGTCACTTCTTCCACGTATGCGGTATCCCTCAACGACTTCTGCACGGCATAGAACTCGCTGATTCGACCTATTTCAGCATTGGCAAACTTCTTTCTCGCATCACTGACAGCATCGTTCTTCTCATGCTCTGCGGCAAGTTCGGCAGCCATCATCTCTTCATTCAGAACTTCAACGCCCTTGGCATACTCTTCTTCACTGATTTTCCGCTGGGCGAGGCTCGCATCCAGTTCACCCTTCTGCTTGTCAAAGTTCCGACGCGCAGCGGCAACGACGGATGCCATTTCTGCCTCCGCATACTGGGCGGAAAGCTTCATCTCCTCCTCACTGCCTTCCTCCACCAGCTTCAATCTTTCGGCAATGGTCTTCTTTGTGGCCTCGATGATGATTTCACGCACCTCTTCATGATTCTTCGCCTCAGCCTCCTTGCTCACGGATGAGGCTCCACTTGGCTTTTTCTTGTCATCGTCACCATCCTTATCGTCATCACCACCATTGCCATCTTTCCCATTCTTACCATCTGTCTGTTGCGGCACTGCCGAAACTTCATCTGTTCCCCCTCTCTTTGGAGCGACAAGCGTGTTCTCAATCGACCGTTTCCCAATCTCCTTCAAGTCATTGAAAGCACTCACCGTATTATCCTTCATCTTCCTCAACGTATCACCCTGCACTTTCGACAGATTCTCCAGATACTCTTTTGGGGAGTCTTTCAACGTGTCGAAGTCCATCACCGCACGGATGGTCTTGGCCATCCCCTCAAACAGCGACACAGTATTGATGACACCTGTCTTGATGTTGAGCCATAAAGCCTGAAACTCAAATGACAGGAACTGCACCACACCTCTCAACTCGACACTCTCTCCATACCAGTCCTGGAACCAGTGTACAACCTTTTGGGCATATCCGACGACCTTTATCAGCACATCCGTCAAGAAGTTCTTACCTGCAAGTGTCGCTTCCTCGAATCCGTCATCTGTCACATCAAACAAATCTGCCACTCTCTTGTTCAGCTCCTTCATCTTCTCTATGTGCTGGTCATGAAGTTCTCCAACCTCGCCTGTCACCTTCTTCATCTCTTCAAGGCTCGTGGTCATATCGCCAAAATACTTCACGAGTTCCATACCACCAGCGGCACCATTGCGCCCAAAAACATCTTTCAAAGCATTTCCGACCTCATTACTTTCTGCAGGCAACTCACTAATTTTCTTGCTAACCTCTTGAAGATAATCAAAGAAGTTAGCCTCACCTTTAATCAGCTTCTCATTCCATTCATCCGTACTGATACCAATTTCTTCAAGCGACTTTTTAGTGCTTGAACTCATCCTTCTCAATCGTTCAGTAGCCATCTGCATCATCTGCAAGCCCTGCTCATTGAAGATGCCGCTACGAGTCTGTGCCAGGACCGCTGCCAACTTATTGCCCTCAAGACCCATATCCCTAAAGATTGGGGAATACCGCTCCATGTTGCTCAGCATGTTCCCCGACAGATCTGCGCCAGCTTGGAACCCACCACGGACAATATCCAACGCCTCACGGCTGTCAATGCCATACTGCTGCATCAGTATATCGACAGCGGAGAGCACATCCTTGTAGTCCTTGCCCCACTCATCAGCCACTGCCTGAATCTCACTTCTGACATCAACAAGCTCATCCCCACTCACGCCCAGAAACTCCCTCGTCAGCCTCGTGGCCTCCATCAATCCCTTGTTATAGTCATACCACCACTTGAAGGCCGCGACTGTTCCACCAATGCCGAGGATGGCAAGCACGGCAGGATTGGCAAGGAAACCGAGAAGCGTGGTACCGAAAGCCTTCACCTTCGTCGTCAGCCCTGCAAGGATGTCGCCACCGCCTTCTGTGGCCAGCATCTTCAGCGAACTGCCGAACTTGCCGTTCACGCCGACTGCATTCAGCATCACGTCAACATAATTGCCGGCAGCTATCGCATAGTTGCCCACGTTGCGCTGATACTCGCCCATGTCAGCAGCCAAATCCTTCAGATGGGCATCCATCTTCTGAATCTCATCATTCAAAGCCTTGCCTATCGGATTATTCTTCTCCTCATCTGTCAGCTGCTTGTAAGCCATCTTCATCTGCTCCAGCTGCAAGGACAACTGCTGATAACTGCCCTCTGCGGCATTCAGTTCCTTGTCCTGATTGTTCAGCACTTTAGTCAGCTCATGCACAGAAGCCTTCGTCTGGCGGTACTGGCTCTCAATCTCAACACGGCGTTCGTATGCCTGCTGCTCGGTCATCGCACCCTTCTTCACGGCATCATCCAGCTGCTTCTGCTCATCCTTCAAGTCTTTCATCCGCTTCTGTTCCTTAATCAGACGCTCGATGTTCTCGTCCCTCGTGCCGATGATGCTCTTGGTTACATCAAGCATACTCTTGTCTTGATTGAACGCAGCACGCTTCGCCTTGTTCTCTTTCTCAATCTCGGCGAGTTCCCTGCTGATGACATTGGTCGTCTGACCGATAATCTGACGCTGCTGGTCAACGGCACTGTTCAGCTGTGCCGTCGCCTCCTCAGCTTTCTTCAAACCGCCAGCAACAAGATTGTTGATTTTGTCGATGTCGCCAGCAACTTCAACTTTAATCTTGATGGCTTCAACCATCACCTTGGCGGCATCAAGGAAAGCAGAGCGAACATTGTCCACCTCATTTTTCACCGTCCGCAAGTCCTCAATCGCTTGCGGATCCACCAAGTCAGTAATTCTTATGTCTGCCATAATATATCGTTTTTAGAATTGTTTTCTCCTTTTCGGTCTCGTGTGGCTGGGTTTGCCCCTGCCATCATCATAGCCAATGACGATACTCCACCACATCCTCACCACTCAGCTCATCCACACCACAGAACGCATACGTCCCGTCATGCCTCACATATACCGCCTGTATCTTTTCAAGCAACATCGCAGCCTTTCTCGCAAGACCGCTCACCCTCTCCAAATCGCCCATCACCTTCTTTCTCTCACATGCACAACTCATAGCCCACAAAGTTTCCAATAGTTCAATATCCAATCCCTCAAGAAATGCTCATTGAAGTATTCCTTTCCAGCCATGCCAATCATGAAGATGGACTCGCCATACTTCTTCTCAATTAAAGGACCGTCACGAAACCCACCCGTAAACACGTGGAGGCTGTTCGCCGTCCGCTCCGTCCTGATGCTGTCATAGAACGTGCCGATGATGAACAGGTTCGGCACCTCAACGGGTCTTGGAGGCAGGAACAGCATCTCTCCCCGAATCGGCGGCGTAATCCGTTCCTTCCAGTCCTTGTACCACTTGCTGTGCGCTGGTGTCTTGAAGTACGGGTCATCGTCATACGTGGGCGACAGGTAATCATTATTGCCGTCCACACCGCTGTACAGCTGCTCATGCACAATGTCCTCCACAACACCTTTGTTCGTCTCCAGGCATGCGAGGACGGCATCCTCAAACCCGTCAACCGCCGTGTTGATGGCATCAGAAAGTCTGTCAAAGTCCATAACCCTTCATCGTTAGTGGTAAAAAAGAGAGGGTCGGGCTTTCGCCCAGCCCTCATCTACTTATAATCTCGTAAGCATCTTCAAGCATCTTCCGTCTGTCAGCCTCTGTCCTGTCTTGCCAGAAGCAGTCCTTGTGCTTCTCCACGAACTCGTCCCGAGACATCGACCTGACAGCATCGTCGACAAACGTCACACCTTCGAGCGTCATACCGCAACAATGCCCTCAATGCCCTTGGCGTACAATGCGCTTGGAGCCTTGAGTGCAGGTGTTTGACCCTGTGTCACGGTAAGCGTCAGAGCACCGTTCGCGTAGGTGGCGGCAGAAATGCCGTCAATCGTGTCGGCAGCGTTTGCAGCGATGAGTGTACCGAACTCTGCCGTTCGGTCATAGCCACCAATCTTCTCCACAATGTGGTACTTGTTGTCACCATCCTTCACCAGCTCGACAGGAGTCAGGCCGATGAGCACATCCTCAAAGCGGATGTCGGTGTCGTTGAAGTCATAGTTCCGCTGGCTCTTCTCTGCGTCGAGGTGGCAGAAGCTGACAGTCAGCGACTCCTCAGCACTCGAAGTGGGATGAGGGATGATGGTCGAGTAGATGCAGCTCATGGGAATGCCAGCCAGCGCATCTGTGCCGTCGTTGATTCCGTAAACCACACCGTCCTCGTCAAAGTAGTACACATCACGCTTAACGTTCTTGCTCTTTAGCAATTCAGCGTGCAGACCGTAGTCAACACTGTCGAGCGTGAAGGTGTCAGTCTGGGCACTGATGCCAGTCACCTTGTTGGGGCCATAGCCAGTTGCACTCACCTGAGGCTCACCGCCATTCTTCGCGTACTCCACAAACAAGAGGACGGGATAGATGCGGTTGGGCACATCTGCGTGACAAGCCTCACGGAGGTCGTCACCATCAAAACCAGCAGGGAGCTTCTCGCCAGCAGGGACGATGATGGCACCCTTAATCTTGCCGTAGTCAAGGGGGCAACCACTCTTGCCCGAATTGAAATCAGCCTTGTAACAATTACGTGTTGGTCTCATTGTAATCTTCTATTTAAGCATTTGACATTTTTGATTTTAATCTCCAAATTACCTATGTTGATGGCATCGATAGGCTCGCTCACAGGCTCACCGCTCTGTGTGTAGGCACCATATCGTCCATAACTGTAGTTCTCGCTGTATGTGTGAGGAATAACACCGTTATATGCGATGATAAACCTTCCATCGGACTTCAATGCGGACATCAGGCGCTCATACACTGGGCGAAGGATGTTCACGAAAGAGGTCGTCAAGCGTTGCTCATTGCTCCACTCCTGGCGTGAAGAGCATGCTATCAGGATGTTGACCTTCGCCTTCATCTGATAGTCTGCCGAATCACGCTTCTCAAGGACAGGAGTGAACAAGGCGACAAGGGGAAACTTGGGCTTTCGGTCTGCCGACTGCGGTGCCTTGCTCGTCGTGTCAAGCTGCTCCTTGATGTACATGTCGTTGCCGAACATGTAATTCACCTCTGGCTTCTCAATCTCGGTGCAGTTGCCACCACCGTCACACACGCTGATTACCAGGTCCTCTTTCAGACCTGCAACCACTTCGCCCAATATTTCAACTATTCCCTTCATAAGTTCATCGCATTGACAGGAGTCACCATATTAGTGACATAACAGATTGTGTAATTGCTCAGACGACGCTCCGCCTCCGCCAAGAAACGGAGGTTGCGCACCACCATCGTGTTCCACACGGAAGCCTGACGGCGTGCCGTGTTCTCGCCAGTGTCGTTCACGCTCTTCAGCACAACGGCACCAGTGTTCAGGACATGAAGCTGTGTGCCTCTGAGCAACTTGTACATCACGTAGTCGGCGAGGCTTTCCTTCAAGCCGTCGGCAAGGAACTCAAGCTCCTCGTCTGTCTCGACATCCCCCACTTCTGGCTCCTCAGCACCATCAGACTCACCCTGGCTCTGGCTTGCAATCTCCTTCGCCTCAAGGTAGGCGAGAAGAACCTTCGTCATGTTGATGCCCATCATGGCGA
>JAEEGL011592609.1_pt1 | contig 14684 bp, 14 predicted proteins | sample 9134231 | NCBI WGS metagenome assembly JAEEGL01 (sample SAMN16246548, study PRJNA631951) | gut metagenome | biome: gut microbiome; feature: rumen; material: fiber-attached | host: Bos | place: Iran: Karaj | collected 2018-10 | reverse complement strand
TCGTTTTCACCAACGCCTGCGGTGAATACGATAGCGTCGCATCCGTTCATCTCAGCGATATAAGCTCCGATGTAGAATCTTACCTTGTGAGCGAATACCTTAAGAGCAAGAGCTGCTCTTTCGTTTCCTTCTTCTACAGCCTTTTCGATATCTCTGAAGTCTGAGGATACGCCGGAGATGCCGAGTACGCCGGACTTCTTGTTAAGAATCTCGTTTGCCTTGCCCTGAGGAAGGTTTTCTTTCTCTCTGATATATGTAACGAGAGCCGGGTCGATGTCGCCGGAACGAGTTCCCATTACGAGACCTTCAAGCGGTGTGAATCCCATGGAAGTGTCGATGCACTTGCCGTGCTTAATTGCGGATACGGAAGCTCCGTTTCCAAGGTGGCATGTGATGAGCTTAAGATCGTTAAGATCTACGTTCAGCATTTCAGCTGCTCTCCTTGCAACATACTTATGTGATGTTCCGTGGAATCCATAACGTCTGATGTGATACTTTGTATAGTATTCATAAGGAAGAGCATAGAGGTAGCTCTCAGGCGGCATAGTCTGATGGAAAGCTGTATCAAATACTGCAACCATCGGAGTGTTGGGCATAAGAGCCTTGCAAGCGTTAACTCCTGCGATGTTAGGAGGATTGTGGAGAGGTGCGATCTCGCAGCACTCTTCTACGTCCTTCATTACCTTTTCTGTAATGAGTACGGAATCAGCATACTTTTCTCCGCCGTGTACTACACGATGTCCTACTGCTCCGATCTCGCTCATATCCTTAACAACGCCGTGTTCAGGATCCTGGATGGCTTTAAGTACCTGAGCGATGGCATCTTCGTGATTTGCCATAGGTGTCTCAAGTCTGAACTTATCCATTCCGATCTTTTCGTGAGTGATGACGGAACCGTCAATACCGATCTTCTCAACCAGTCCCTTGCAAAGCAGTGTCTCGTTGGTCATGTCGAGGATCTGATACTTAAGGGATGAGCTTCCGCAGTTGATAACTAAAATTTTCATGTGCTTTCTCCTTTGTATTTCTCTTGAAAATTATTAAACAAAATCAGTTGGGGAAATGTCCTCCCCAAATTCAATATTATATCTTAATCAGCCTGTAATTTCAACGGCTTTTTAACAAATTCGGAATTAAGATAGAGATCCCTTTTAAGGGCTGTATTATATATATCCGCCGCCATAATATCCAGTTCCAGAGTGTCCCTGAGATCAGCAAAAAATCTCATGTCGGACTTAATATTCTCTACTACAGGAAGTTTCATGTCCCCGCTCTTTTTCAGCTCCTTCAGATAACGAGATCCCTTTTCATTAAAGGCCAGAACTCTTATATATGGTTTCATGGTTTTCATCTTTTCCCTGGTCAGTCCTGAAAGGAAGTGAACGAGCACTCTCTGTATCCTCGTTCTGGTATACCTTTTAGACTTAAGAAGGTCTATTAAACCTTCATAGTCGGAAGCATATCTGAAACCATCCTTCAGTTTGCTTCCGAGCCCCTCTTCTGCTCCAAAGACTTTGTTCAGTTCTTCAGCCTGAGCCGAAAGCGCCTTACCAAGCAAAAGGTCAAAGAGCATTGAGTTTGATGCAAAGCCCGAAGCTTCATATTCACGTTTTAAGATGTTAAGAGTGGTGTTCGGAACAATATGCGAAATCTCATCAAAAGACGCTCTCTGAAGCAATTTGCGCCTTATATAGGACGCTGATGCAAAAGATCCGCATTCCACTTCTTCGTCATGGCCTGCGCCTTCCCTTTTCACGGCTATTGGCTCAGCCTTTTCCATTCTCATAATGTATTCAATGGCCAGACTGTCGTTGGGTCCGAAGACATCATTTTCTTCAAGCACTAAAGACCGGGCTTTAGGAAAAGAAAGACCGTCTTTGACCAATTCTCTGATTTTAGCATGGTCTTCTTCGGTCATGGATGATCTCATCTTTGCAGCTTCCACAAGCCTGGATGTATCAGCGGTTTCTGACCCAAAGGCAATATAATCCACCCCTAAGGCCTCAAGAATTCTGACTCCGCCTTCGGCAAAATATCCTGCATTATTGCACGCAAAAGCAAAGGGCATCTCCACCACCAGATCAACTCCAGAAGAAACGGCCATCTCGGCTCTCGACCATTTATCCGTAAGAGCCGGCTCACCACGTTGAGTAAAGTGGCCGGATATAACAGCTACGCAAAGATCAGCACCTGTCATTTCTCTGGCCTGTCTTAAGTGATATTCATGCCCAAGGTGAAATGGATCATATTCAGCTATGATTCCAAGCACTTTCTCCATTTCGCTTACTCCTCAGGTCTGGACTCTGCAGCTAAAGCAAGAAGTCTTTTGACTTCTTCTTCAGGCACTTTCATTACTTTGCACGCTTTGATGATTACCTCATCGTCAAGTACGAATTCCGGGTCCATACAAAGCTGGTTGAAGTTGCTTACTCCGATTCCTGTCTGGGAGAAAGAGCAAGCTCCGGAACCGATGGCTCTGTCATATATTTTCAAGAATTCCTGATTAAATCTCATTGAACAGCCTCCACGATAAGTCGATCATTTTAGGGTCCTCTGAGGAATTGAGCATGGTCACAGTTCCATCATGTTCGTCAGTCCTTAACAGTCCTGAGTCTGCCAGTCTGAGTTTGAGCTGTGATGAAGTTCCCTTAGAACCGTCTATAAGCATAATATTTCTGTCACCGAGATACTCCTTAAGGCTTTCCCTCAGGAACGGATAATGGGTACATCCGAGGACTATCGATTCTGTGTCATCGGTAAGAACGGGACCCAGGGTCTCCTCGTAATATTTATTTATCTCACCTTGATCTTTCAGTCCTTCCTCTACGAACTCCATGAGTCCTTCGCAGGCTAAAGGTACTATATCCGCTTCCGTTTCATAGGTCGAGACCAGTTCCCTGAACTTTCTTTGTCTTATGGTCATGGGAGTAGCCATTACTATAATGCGTCCTCCCCTGCTGCAGACAACGGCAGGCTTTACAGCCGGTTCGATACCGATGATCGGCATTTCGGGAAATTTGACTCTGAGATCCCTTATGGCTGAAGACGTAGCTGTATTACAAGCGACAACCAGAGCCTTGATATCATATCCCATAAGAATGTCGACCGCCTTAAAGGTGAGTTCCTTGATCTCTTTACTTGATTTTGTTCCATAGGGAGCATTGGCGGAATCTCCATAGTATATGAAGTCTTCTCTTGGAAGAACTTTCACCGCTTCTTTTAAGACCGATATTCCTCCTACTCCGGAATCCATAAAACCTATCGGTCTGTTTTTGTCTTTTGGCTTAGTTTTCATTGTCATCCGTTTCGCTTTCCTCTGCCAGGCTAATCATATCTCCGAAAGTCATAACATATTCTTCCAGCGGATAATCCATGGCTTCTGTAAAATCATAAAAGAATTTATTGCCTTCAAGGGGCTCCATTCTCTTTGTAAACAATGCGTCTCTTAAGGGCTGTTCTATCTCTTTCAGGCCGTTTGTCTCGGTAAGATATACTTTGCTGTCCATGGAATACCAGCGTCTGAAGCGCTCCAGTTCTTCGGCGATCTTTGCCTCAGTGGAAACTTCATCAGCGTTTTTAAGCATTCCAATGAGACTGCGTCTTATGTTTGTCAGAAGGCTGTACACCTCCGTTTCAGCTTCCGGAACAAAATCCATGATTTCTTCAAAGTAGTCGTCAAAAAGTCCTGCTGCTTCTACCTTGTCTATATTGGAAATAAGTTCCGCCAGGTAACTGAACTCTATTTCATCATCGCACTCTAAATACTGTGCGACGTTCTCAACATATTTGAAGTCTTCTGCCGTTTCTATATCGAGCAGTTCATAGAATTCCTGTTTAGTCATTTTTTGCGCCTCTTCTAACTTGTCTTTTGGTGGCTTGTCTGGCCGCTTTACCTAAATTTTTGATTCCGTCCTTTACGGTGGCTTTCTTTTCGGGGTCAAGATGCCTCTCGGATTTCGTGAGTGCGATTATGGTTTTCAGTTTCTTCTTGTGGATATCGCTGAAATCCGTCATCCCTGTGCCGTAAAGCATATCGAAGACGGCCTCTGTAAACTCACGCCTTGCATCTAAATCCATATTGTCTATCCATATCCTCATAGCTTCCTCTGTGAAGGCAGCCGAAGCTTTTCTGTCTGATACTTCAAAGGATGTTCCACGTACTTTCCAGTGATAAGGATCGTGCTGTATTAGCCCGGCGCCTTCTCCCTTGATTATCTTAATGTCTTCGGTTCCTTCCAAAAGACAGCCTATAAATGATGCTTCTGGCATTATTTTATGGGTTATGGGAAGTATCTCTTTATAGTTTTCTGTATTTATCACGCTTTCACTGAAGCCAGGGCCGTCATTGGTATATACGGCTTTGATTCTTTCCTTTTTGATCTTTTCATCGGTGAAGACTGCCGCATATTCTGCGAAGTTGCCTCCCTTTGAGTGTCCTCCTACGATAATGTCTTCATGAGTGACAGAAGCAATCATATTCAGATACTCCAGGGCGCTTCTCTGTCCTTCGGTTACATCAAGATAGCTCAGATTGAAGCATTCCCTCCAGCCGTCAATATTGCCGTCGGTTCCCCTGTAAGCCACGTATATGGTCTTTTCGTCTATAAAAAACGTGACAGCGGTAAATCTGTACTGTTTCTCGTAATCGAATTTCTTGACATAATATTTCACAGGTATGTTGCCGAATCTTTCGGATTTGCCGCATACATCAAGAAGCGGCCATGGATCGCTTACGGGATAATCCAGTTTATCCTTTATTTCTGAGTAGGCTTCTCTCAGTTCTGAAATGGTCATGGCAGATTCTCCATCCGGGCCGATGAAATCATCCATTTCTACATAAGACAACTCCGAAAAAATCAAATTGTCAACTTCGTTGAAAGGTCTCTCCTTAAATGTTATATCGCCTCTGAAATCAACATAATCAACTATGTTCAAATGCTTTTCCTCACTTTATTCCCTTTATTAGCTTTAAGGCATCCTTCATGTCTTCCGGAAGGTCGGCTTCAAAATGCATGTTTTCAGACGTAATAGGATGGATGAAATCAAGGCTAAAGGCGTGCAGTGCCTGCCTTCCAATAATTTCAGATACCACCTCTGGATTGGTCTCTCCCCTCGGGCCTTTCTCACCGGTTAATGGCGGTCGAGGATCGCCATATACTCTCCTGTACTCGAAAGGATCGCCATGACAATACAGATGATCTCCCACTACCGGATGGCCCAGATATGCTGTATGTATCCTGATCTGATGGGTCCTTCCCGTTTCAAGTTTCAGTTCAGCAAAAGAATATCCGTCGATGGTTTTCTCTTCAATAGGGCCCGCCGCCTTCTCGCTACCGTATTTCATACTATGAGGATAAGAGAATCTTCCTCTTATCTTAAGGTGAGTCATGCTTTTCTGACCGCCTTCTTTTTCTGGGACAACCCAGCGTTCAACTTCATCCTCATCAGGTTTTCCAAGGGGAAGGTCTATAACAAGCTCATCTTCAGGTATAATACCTTCCAGGATGGCAAGGTACCGTTTCTCCATGGATGTTTTCATTTGCTTTACAAGATCAGCCTGTACGTGGGGATTTTTTGCTATTACCAAAAGCCCAGAAGTATTCATGTCAAGCCTGTTGACCAGCCGCGGTTTATATGCCTTCTCCGGTCCTTCGTCTTTTATCTTTTTGATTATTCCATTAAGAAGCGTATGACATGGATTTCCTCTGGTCGGATGAACCACTATTCCCGGCTGTTTATTCAGAACAAGAATGTGTTCATCTTCATAAACCACATCAAGAGGTATGTCTTCTGCCGGATATTCGGACTTTTCCATAGGCATGGTAACGGTAACCACGTCACCCTTTTTAAGCCCTATCCAGTTTGGAACGTCCTCCCCGTTTACCCTGATCAGTCCGCCTCTTCTTAATTTTGACTTAAGACGTGAAGAAAAAGCGAATTGCTCTTTAACAATCGCTTTTAATGATTTGCCCTCATCTTCAGTTTTAAGGGTATATGAAAACTCAGTCATCACAGAAACTTGGTCTTAACCTTATCCCAGAACGTAGTGCCGCCAAAACGTACAAGATTTATTTTGCGTCTCGAAAGACAGAGCTCAATGGACTTGATACCGCTGTAGACTTCATCCATTCCGTCGAAAAGAATGCCCAGCGTGCTGCTCTGCACGTCGCATGGCTTTATGATCAGGCTGTCGTTGGCAGGCAAAAGAATGCTGGAAGTCAGCGATCTATAGGCTGTATTATTCATAGGCGCCATTGGAGCCACCTGCAAAAGATTCAGCCTCGGGTCTACCAATGCCCCTCCCAATGAGTAGTTGTAGGCGGTTGAACCTGCAGGAGTGGAAACTATGATACCGTCTCCGCTGAATCTTTCTATGAAGGATTCGTTGATACTTATATTGAGATGAATGGGATGAGTCCCCTGTCCTTTAATTACGAACTCGTTTAAAGCTCTGTGGGCTATCTCCCTGCCATCTTCAAATATGATATCAGCCTTAGCGATATTATAGGGCTGAACTATATAGTCGCCTTCGTGGAATTTCATGATGAATTCATCTATCCTGTCGGGTGCTATCTCCTGGAAAAACCCAAGATGCCCAGTATTTATGCCTGCTACAGGTACGGTCGGAAACTCATGGTTCTGCATAAGGTTGAGGAGCGTACCGTCTCCACCTACGCAAAGAATGAGATCCACGTTTTCAGGCGTGTCAAGGATATCTATTCCCGCTGTCCTGAGTTTGTTTTCAAGGATCTCTGCGATTTCCAGGGTTCTCGGAACTTCATTTTTATAAATAAATACTTTTTTCATCTTTTTATTCCTGACTCTCATTGGCATGAGCAATGATATAGCTTTCTACGATTTCTCCGTCGGTAGGCTCCGGTTCGCATATAAGGCCCCTCTTCTGGAAGCGGTCTGCACCGTTTCCGCAGATAGCCATCACCCATCCGTCAGGTACGATCTCACAGGCGTGAAGTATTGCTTCTCTTCTGTTTTCGATTTCAGAATCGATCTTTTCATCATGGAGAAAGTCTCGGATGTCCTTCCATATCTGATGAAGGTCATCAGTTCCTATATCCTGCTCCGTAAGGACTACCTTGTCGGCATATTTCTGAGCCATCTCCCCTAAATCCTGACGGCGGTTATACGCTTTGTTTCCATGAACTCCGAAGACGAGAAGACGCTTGCGTCCGGGATAGAGTTTGCCGATGTTTTCGAAAAGCGTCTCGTAGCTTACTCTGTTATGAGCATAGTCTACGATGACGTCGACGTCTTTGTTGAGCATGTGGTAAACTTCCATTCGACCGGCAACCTTTACATGTGAAAGTCCTCTCTTTATGTTTTCAAAAGATACACCCAAAGATCTCGTAATGGCAATGGCAGCCAGCGCGTTTGATGCGTTATAGTATCCGCCAATGGATACTTTTATATCTTCAGTACGGCCTTCGCATGAAAGTTTGAAACTCAGTTCATTGGGAGTCGAAGCTACGTCATATCCATAGTAGTCCGCCCCTTCCTTCTGACCAAAGGTTACAACGCGAGAACAATTCCTCTCAGCCTCTTCTTTCATTCTCCTGAAATATTCTTCAGGCACTTCATAATTGATGCAGGCCAGGTCGCTCTGTCTGAAGATCTTGAGTTTCGTTTCAAAATAATCCTCAAATGTAGGATGCTCCCTGTCGGAGATATGGTCTTCAGAGATATTTAAGAAAGCGCAGACCTTATAGTGGAGTGCTTCTGTCCTCTTATACTTGATAGCCTGTGATGAAGTCTCCATGACAAGGCACTTAAGACCGTTATCCACCGTACGGGCAAGATGATCATGAAGTTCAAGAGTCTCTAAAGTCGTCATCTTTTCAGAGCTCTTACGTTCTGAACCGTCATAGTTATATATGCCCGAAAGGAAGCCGATATCCGGCTCACCCTTTTCAAGATAATAGTCATCCATTATTGCCTTGACGAAGGTCGCTGTAGTGGATTTGCCCTTCGTTCCTGTTATTCCTATCAAGGTGAGCTTATCATTCCAGACATTGTCATAGAACAGGCTTCCAAGTTTCGTCATGGCTGTTCTCATATCATTTATGATAAGTCGAGGAACCGCCTTACCATCAAAGTTTACCGGTTCTCCCTTTGAGAGAAGAGAGCCCTCTTCGCATACATATGCGACTGCTCCCTTCTTAAGAGCTTCCATGAGATAGGCCTCTTTAAAGTTGAGTCCCTTGCACACGAAAAGCGTACCCTCTGTTACATGTTTTGAATTATATGAAAGTCCTTTGATCAAAACATTTGACTCAGAACTGTAATTTACTAGCAGCCCTTCGTCAGAAAGCATTTTGTAATACTTATCAAGAGTTTTATAGTTTCTTGACATATCTATGATCCTCTTCTTACAGTTCGTCTTTTTCTTCTTTAGGACCGCCGAAATCATCGATTTCATCGGTATTAGATCTGCTTGGTTTATCATTTATGGCATCTGCATCTTTAGAAGCATCATAAACCTGTTTGTCCACGTCAGGTGCTCCTGATGCCGGCGTATCGTCCCTAGAGATAAAATCGTCGATTTTTTGCTCAAAGGAATCGGGAATTATGTCACCGATTTTCTGTTCTGCCTTTTCCTGAATATCAGCCAGATTGTCTGCAACACCTGTAGTAGCTTCCGTCTTTTCATGAACTTCATAGTTGGCATTTACCATATTGTTGGGATTTACTCCCTGCTCCTGAAGCTGCTGGTCAGGAACCATAACTACAAGGTTCTGAGTAAGGAGCTCATAGAAAACAGTTTGAGTAACGCTTACATAAGTCATAAGGTAAGCAGTGGGTATAATTGATATCAATTCTCCTATTAAACTTCCCATACCGTTCCCAAAAGGAGTAGCGATCAAGCCAGCACAAAGGTATGCGAGAAGATACCAGCCTATGAATGACAACATCAGCACAAAATAGGGTCCGCAATTTCCCCTCATTCTGGCTTTTGATTCCTGTATGCACTGCATTACTGAATATTCCGGATGATCGGCAAGGATATAGAATGCCTGGCTGTATCTTATGGCAGCGATGATTCCCGGCACTATAAGCAATATGGACCAAAGAGCAATAAAGATGGACATAACTATCTGCAGTGCTATGGTTTTTCCGATCATACTGAAGCCCTCAAAGATAAGCTTGTTATCCGTTTTCCTGGTTCTGAAGAAAGTCAGAAGAAACAGAACAAAACCATATTTGAATGCTCCCGTCAAAACTACCGTATAGAGATTTCCTACCATGGAAAGATTCATTTGTAATTGCTGACCGAAGTAATCAACCGTTTCATAGGATGGAAACAAAATGCCGAGGACTACTCCGATGTAACTTGTAAGCAGCAAATATATTGTTACTCCCATAAATACATCTTTCCAGCGTCCTCTAAGAGAGTCAAGTGCGATTTTTTTCATAAGGCCAGTAGGCTCAGCAACGATGTGTGTGTTCATAATTGTTTTTACCTTTCAAGTTAGTAATTAAATAGGATCTACGCAAGGCTCTGCCCTAGGATATTCAAAAATTAATCCATTTGACATTATAAAGCAAAAGCGTTATAATTGCAAGCGTGCTAGGGGAGCTATTGCTGAGATCTAAACCCTCATGACCTGAACCGGATAATGCCGGCGTAGGCAAGCAGAATCATGCATTTTGCATCAGGGCCATGCCCTACTCCCCTCCGAAATATTATCAGGAGGTTTTTTTATGAACAGAAACAAAAACACCAAGTATCTTGTCCTTTGCGCAGTACTTATCGCGCTGTCCATCGGACTCAATCAGATCAAACTGCTTCATCTGCCCTTTGGCGGCTCCATCACTCTTCTGAGCATGCTGGCAGCCACTCTCGCAGGATACTTTTGCGGTCCCAAATGGGGACTTGCTTCAGGCCTTGCGCTGGGCCTTCTCAATCTTGCCATAGGCGGATATGTAGTACATCCCATACAGCTTATGCTCGATTATATAATGGCCTTTACCTTCCTAGGGCTGTCTGGTTTTTTCAACAACACGAAAAACGGTCTTTATATAGGTTATGCCGTTTCCGTAATCGCGCGTTTTATATGCAGCTTCCTCTCAGGCTGGGTATTCTTTGGAGAATATGCACCGGAAGGTATGAATCCCGCCGTTTACTCTTTCGCATATAACGGTATAACCATCGGAACTGAAGGTCTGATCACCCTGGTGATACTCGCAATCCCCGTGGTGCACAATACACTATACAGACTTAAAGATCAATTTGATAAATAACATATATAACTAAGTTTAAAGCCCGGTAAACGCCGGGCTTTTAGTTTGCTATTGTAGCTGTTCTCTTGGTTTCCACTTTTGATCAACGATAAAACTCTATGGTTCTTCTGATACCCTCTTTGAGTCCAATCTCATGTTTCCAACCTAGTCCTTCAATCTTAGTGGTGTCTAATGCAACTCTCTTGAATTTCACGTAACCACTTGCGTCTTGAGAATTATCAAAAACAACCTTTAAATCTAAAGGAGCGAGCTCAGTAATAAGTTCAGCAAGTTCTCTTACAGAGATTTCCTCTGTCTCGTTTGAAAGATTATATGATTCTGACTTTTCCCCTTTTAATAAGGCGGTAAGCATGCCTGTTACAGCATCCGTTACATATATGAATGATCTCAGGGCTTGGCCTGCGCTCTTCATTACGATATTCCTTCCTGAAACCGCGTCAGAAATAAAGTCTGCCATGACTCTGCCATCGTTATTAAGGCGCATTCCGGGACCATAAGCATGAGCTATCCTCACATTCGTATAGTTTACCATATATTCTTTATTGTAGCTCACCAAAAGTGCTTCAGCCAGGCGCTTGGATTCAGGATAGCAAGACCTCGGATCAGTATTATCAAGGGTTCCCATATCTTCTTCCCTGATTTTTACAGTATTATAAGGCATCGCCCCGTACACTTCTCTTGTAGAAGTAAATACCATCTCAGCCTCATGCTTCCTTGCAAGTTCAAGAACGTTCATGGTCCCCATGACGTTAGCTTTGATGACTCCTACAGGGTCATTCATGATGCTTACGGGATCAGCCATTCCTGCCATGTGAAATACGAAATCAAGTTCTCCGTCTATAGCAATCGGTTCCGTAACGTCTTGTACAAGAAGCCCTACGCTTCCCTTCTCCGTTCCGAAACCAAAGTTTGCTCTTAATGCTTCCTCATTTCTTGAAAGAGCATAAATCTTTATACCTGCATCCTCTGTATCATTCAAATACATGAAGAAATGTACCATATACGATGCGAGCATTCCGTTGGCTCCCGTAACAAGGACGGTCTTGTTATAAAGTTTTTTTCTGTCAGGAAGAGCGTCCATGATACGTTTAAGATCTTCCTGCACTATTGGATTCAAATATCTGTCTGCCATTTATCTTTTTTCATTAAGAAGCGATATCTGCTCGTAGTCCTTGATATTCAGGTTGCTCAGCAAAGTATAGAAATCGTTAGGTGTAGTAACCTTAATGTTGCCGTTATCTCCTTCGATAAGATGACTGCGGAATCCATGTTTGAACATAAGTCCGCAAGAATCCACGATGCCTTCGTAGGGATTGTCAGTTTCTCTTTCTTTAAGGTGTACGTCATAGATGTCCTTAAGGTGATATCCCTGAGGTGCCTGTGCCATATACATGGTTCTTCTGTCGGGCATATCCCCTACCTCTGTCCCATCAAGGGAAATAATTGGTGTCTCCGTACATTTGATGACAGGAACTGCAGATCCGTTTTCATTAACGCTCTTAACTGCGCGGCCGATGGTTTCATCCGTTACCAGAGGTCTTACTCCGTCATGGATGAGCACCACCGCGTCCTTTTCGTTTTTTGCGATGGCTTTTAAACCGTTAAAGATCGAATCCTGTCCCGATTCTCCTCCGGGCACGATGGATTTTACCTTATCTATATCATATTTTTCCAGAAGATCTTTGAGATGATCGATCCATTCTTTGATGCATACCACATAGATTTCATCGACGTTATCGTTGAGTTCAAATAGTTCAAGGGTATGGATGATTATCTCTCTTCCGCATATTTTAAGAAACTGCTTAGGAATATCCGAGCCAATACGCTGACCGTATCCGCCCGCAAAAATCAAGGCAATGCTTTTCATGTTCCCTCCAAATGTAATAAGGCAGGCTAAAGCCCGATAATCTATTTCATATGTTTATCGACTTCCGCGGCTAATTTACCCGCACAGTCTTCGGTGTTTGCAACGTATTTATGTATGAATTCTCTGAAGTATTCCATATCATAGGGTTTATCCAGATCTTCCACAAGCTTTACAGGGTCTCGCTCCGTATAACCCGGAAGAGTCCTGTAATCTATATCAAAGCCTCTGACGTCGTCATAGTTTTCCATGTCGAAGTTATAGAAGTAAAGCGGAATGTCCCTCACCCCTGCTTCGTAAACAACGCAGGAATAGTCGCTTATCATCTTATCCGCTATAAACAGCATATCGAAAGTCGAATACTTTCGGTCGATGATAAGGCCGGGATTATCATCCTGCCCTCTGAGTTCCACCTTGCTTAAAGGATGCAGCTTTACTACGAGGTTGTACTTATTGAAGTCAAAAGCCTCCACAAGGCCTCTGAATGCGCCCTCAAAGTCCGATTCATCCTTTCTGAAGGTAGGAGCATATATGACGTTTGGCTTCTCTTTAAGAGCGGGATAATCCGCATAAATTTTTAACTGCATCTCTTTCTCATAACCCTTGTCCATGAGAAGATCAACCCTTGGAAGAGTGAAAAGACGCATCTTTTCAATGGGTATATCAAAGCCAAGAGCCAGATATTTTCTCGACGCTTCTCCTGCAGTGCAGGCAAAGGTATAGTTTCTGTGCATCCGCATGGTCCTGGCAAGGCGTGCATCGCTGGCTTCGGCTTTTCCGAAAATATTATATCCAAAGGATTTCATGGTACCGATGGAATGCCATATCTGGATTACCGTCAGGGTCTTTTTCTGCTTAAGGATAGAAACGGTCGGGCAATAAGAGTCGATGATTGCTACCTTCGATGTTGCCAGATGATACATCTGCGTGAACATATGAAGTCCGTAGCTGATCCTGGTACCAATGCCTGAATTGGCTCCTCCGTCCAGCGTTCTGCAAAGATACACTACCCTGTGTCCCTGTTCCTCCAACTTGTCGCCTAGAAGTCTGAAGTCTGTGTTTACCTCATTAGATTGACGGCTGATCATAACAACTTTATCCTTCGTAGGCAAAAGCTTAAAGAAAAGATATATGAAATTTGCTATCGCGATCAATATTTTAAGAATAACCACGTCATACTCCTTCCATAACAGAAATATTATAGCAAAAAATCCCCTTGACCTCAATAAATAATTATAAAAGGAACCGCGTGAATGCGGTTCCTCTTTGAACTTAATGTTTTTCGATTATAGTTCCGTCGTTTTTATGGATGCAGTTCTCGTGAACTACTCCCCTTACACAGCTAGTAGGATAGATATTGGAGTGTCTTCCAATCATCGTTCCGGGGTTAAGCACAGAGTTGCAGCCAACTTCAACATAGTCACCCAGCATGGCTCCGACTTTCTTGATACCGGTTTCAATCTTCTCATCTCCGTCTTTTACAACTACAAGAGTTTTATCAGACTTCACATTTGATGTGATCGAACCGGCTCCCATATGGCTGTAATAACCGAGAATGGAATCTCCAACGTAATTGTAGTGAGGAGTCTGAACGTGATCGAAAAGGATAACGTTCTTGAGTTCTACAGAGTTACCTACCACACAGTCAGCTCCAACCAGGGCTGAACTTCTTATGAAAGCACAGTGCCTCACTTCGGTGTTAGGTCCAATGATGCAAGGAGAACCGAGATATGCTGAAGGAAATACCTTAGCCGTCTTGTGGACCCATACGTTTTCGGATACTTCTTCATAGTCGTCTCCAAGGGTCGGCCCCAGCTCAAGGATCATGTCCTTGATGCCCTTAAGAGCTTCCCAGGGATATTCAAACTGCTCCAGATAATCCTTTGCCAGAGTATGATCCAGATCATATAAATCTTTAATGGTATACATTAGAGTCTCTCCTTCTTCTCAATGTCGAGGAAGTACTTATATGTATCAACGGTTAATTCTCCGCAAGCTTCCTCATCGCAGGCGATGATCGCAGCGTTGTGCATCTGAAGAGCGCTGCAAGTCCACTTCTGGGAAACGCCTCCCTCTACTACAGCTGCCATGGCTCTTGCCTTGTTGTGGCCTGAGATCAGTACGAGAACTTCCTTGGAATCCGTAACGGTTCCGATACCTACAGAAAGGGCCTGAGCAGGAACTGCTTCAGGGTCATTTCCGAAGAATCTGGAGTTGACGATTCTTGTGTCTGTGGTCAGGTCTCTGACGCCGGTTCTGGAAGCAAGTGATGTGTAAGGTTCATTGAATGCCAGGTGGCCGTCAACGCCGATTCCACCCATGAAAAGGTCGATTCCGCCATAGGAAGCGATCTTTTCTTCATAGCGAGCGCACTCACCTTCCGGATCGTCAGTCATACCGTTTAAAATATTGATGTTTTCAGGCTTCATGTCTACGAGATGATCGAAGAAATTGTCATGCATGAAATACCAGTAGCTCTGGTCATGTTCATGAGGCAGGCCTAAATACTCGTCCATATTGAATGTAACAACATTAGCAAAAGATAATTCGCCGGCCTTGTTTT
>JAEEGL016769343.1_pt1 | contig 14685 bp, 12 predicted proteins | sample 9134231 | NCBI WGS metagenome assembly JAEEGL01 (sample SAMN16246548, study PRJNA631951) | gut metagenome | biome: gut microbiome; feature: rumen; material: fiber-attached | host: Bos | place: Iran: Karaj | collected 2018-10 | reverse complement strand
CAGTATGCCGAAATTTACCGGTTTTCCGAAAACGATGATTTTTCGCGCGTGGGCATAATAAACTTTAGTACGTCTGCGGATACGGGAGGATGGGCATGAAACAGCACAAAAACACCTACGAGCAATACTGTTTCGTCAGGGGCGGCAACGTGATCTTTGAAGAAACGGTCTTTCACGACGGGGCGCGCACGCGGCGCTGCAGCCGGTACGAAACGTGCCTAAGCGAGGGCGGGTGCAAAAACACCGCCTTAATTTCGCAGATCGGCGAAAACGCGGTTGACGCGCCCGCCGCTTTTTGATATACTGGCAGATGGAACCTTTTTGCGAAAGGATGGAATCGTATGGAGATCCTCTCCCTTTGTCCCGCCGTGAAACGCGCCATCTGGGGCGGCGAAAGGCTCAGAACGGTCTGGGGCTACGAAACGGACCTTGACCGTCCCGCCGAAAGCTGGCTGCTCTCGTGCCATCCGGCTGGCCCCTCCACGGTCAAAAACGGCGTCTACGCCGGCAAAACGCTTATCGAGGCGATCGAAGCGGAAGGCCCGGGCGTGCTCGGCACGCATAATCAGGACAAGCCCGGCTTTCCGATCCTCATCAAACTCATCGACGCGAAGGACAAGCTCTCGGTGCAGGTGCACCCGGGGGACGAATACGCCCGCCGCGTGGAGAACGAAAACGGCAAGACCGAGGCGTGGCTCGTGCTCGAGGCCGAGCCCGGCGCCGAGCTCGTCTACGGCGTGAACGCGAAAACGGACCGCCGCGCCTTTCGCCGCCATATCAAAAACGGCACGCTCGAAACCGTGCTCAACCGCGTACCCGTCAAGGCGGGCGACGTGGCGTTCATCCCGGCGGGCACCCTGCACGCGATCGGCGCGGGGATATTGATCGCCGAGGTGCAGCAGTCCTCCAACACCACCTACCGCGTCTACGACTATAACCGCCGCGAGCCCGACGGCTCCCTGCGCCCCTTACATATCGACAAGGCGCTCGACGTAGTGGACCTCACCGTGCCCACGCGCGATTTTCAGCCCGAAGGGGAGCCCGTCCCCGTCGGCGACGCCGAAAAAACGCTCTTGGCATCCTGCCCGTTCTTCACGATGACGAACGTCTCTCTCGAGGGCACGGTGGACGACGTATCGGATGAAACGAGCTTCGTTTCGCTCGTCGTGCTCGAGGGCGAGGGCGAACTTGAGTGCGGCGACGAGTTCATGCCGCTTAAAAAGGGCGACAGCGTCTTCATCCCCGCCGGCAAGGGCGGATACACGCTCACCGGGAATCTCCGGCTTCTTGAAACCCGTACGTAAGAGGAAACTATGTCTATTCTGAACTGTCAAAACGTCAGCCTCTCTTTTTCGGATAAAGAGGTGCTGCGGGGTATCACCTTCTCGGTCGAAAAGGGCGATAAGATCGGGCTCATCGGCTCCAACGGCAGCGGCAAGACCACGCTCTTCCGCCTGATCACGGGGGCGCTCGAGCCCACCGACGGCAAGATCTTCATGTCGGCTGACCTCAAGCTCGGCTTCGTGGAGCAGCACGCCTGCGGCGACAGCGACGTGAGCGTCTACGACGAGCTGCTCACCGTCTTCGCCCCGCTCATGGAGATGGAGCGCCGACTCGAGGAGGTCCACCGCAAGGTGGAGCTCACCGACGGCAAGGTGCCCGAATACCTGCATCTGCAGGAGGAGCTCACCACCGCCTTCCAGAGCGGCGGCGGGCTTACCTATGTGTCGCGCGCGCATTCCGCCCTGCAGGGGCTCGGCTTCACGCGCGAAGAAGAGGCGCTTCCGGTGTCGGCGCTCTCGGGCGGCCAGCGCACGAAGCTCGCGCTCGGCAAGCTCCTGCTCTCCGAGCCGGAGCTCATGCTGCTCGACGAGCCCACGAACCACCTCGATATCACCAGCACCGAGTGGCTCGAGGACTTTCTGTCCAAATACCAGGGCGCCCTGCTCGTGGTGTCGCACGACCGGTATTTCCTCGACAAAGTCACGTCCTCCACGATGGAGCTCACGGCCTGCCGCCTGTATTCCGCGCCCGGCTCGTATTCCACTTACATGAAAACCAAGGCCCTGCGCTATGAAACGGACAAGCGCGAATACGAAAAGGGCATGCTGGAGATCAAGCGCATCGAAAAGATGATCGAGCAGCAAAAGCAGTTCAATCAGGAGCGCAACTACGTGACCATCGCCTCGAAAGAAAAGCAGATCGAGCGCATCCGCGCTTCGCTCCCGGAGCTCCCCCCGCGCGAAAAGGAGATGCGCCTCAGGTTCTCCGAGATCGTCCGCTCGGGCGACGAGGTCCTGCACGCCGAAGGGCTTTCAAAGGCCTACGACGGCAAGGCGCTGTTCCGTGACGCCTCGCTCGACCTCAGGCGCGGCGACCGCGTTTTCCTGCTCGGGCCGAACGGCTGCGGCAAAACGACCCTCCTCGGCGTGCTGCTCGGCAAAGTGACGCCCGACGCCGGCTTCGTCCACTTCGGCCAGAACGTGAAGGTCGGCTATTTCGAGCAGACCCAGCGCGAGATGATGCACGACAAGACCGTGCTCTACGAGATCTACGATGAGTTCCCGTCCCTCACCGTGCCCGAGATCCGCTCTCTTTTAGCGGCCTTCCTGTTCCGCGGCGACGAGATCGAAAAGAACATGCGCACCCTCTCGGGCGGCGAGCGCGCCCGCGTGGCGCTTCTGAAGCTCATTCTCCGAAAGCCCAATTTCCTGATCCTCGACGAGCCCACGAACCACCTCGACCTTGCCTCGCGCGAGATCCTCGAAGAGGCGCTCGCGTCGTTCGAGGGCACGATCCTCTGCGTGTCGCACGACCGCTATTTCGTCAACCGGCTCGCGACCTCGGTCATGTCGTTCCGCGACGGCACGATCTCAAAGATCGAGGGCAATTACGACGCCTATCTCGCGCTTTTGCAGGCGGGTCCCGCAGGCGACAAAAAGCCCTCCGCCGAAAAAAAGCCCAACGCCTATCAGCTGCGCAAAGAGACCGAGCGCGCCGAGCGCCTGAGGGCTTCGCGCCTCAAAAAGATCGACGCGCGCCTCAGTGAGATCGAAGCCGAAAGAGGCGCGATCGAAGCGGATCTCTCGACCCCCGAAACCGCCGCCGACTACGAAAAGGTGCTGCGCCTGACCGCCGCCGTCGGCACTCTCGACGCCGAGCGCGAATCGCTTGAAGAAGAGTGGCTGACGCTCAACGAATGAGCCCCGACAACATAAAAGCCGGACAGACGAAAGCCTGTCCGGCATTTTTCTACATCATTTTATCCCGTGATCCGGATCGTGATCCTGCCGTCGCGCCCCACCGTGACGTTGAATATCCTTTCGGCCACGAAGCCCGCGTCCCAGCCGGTGGAATAGCGGAACGCCACCGTCGTGGTGCCCACGCTCACGCCCCTGAAGGTGAAGCGGTGGATGTTCGCGTTTTTGTTGGGTGTGTCGCTGTAGAGCCGCAGCACCGCCTGGTTCTCGATCTTGCAGATCCAGCGGCACGAAGAATCCTTGTTCGTGTTGAACTCGATATACGACAATAATTTTCCGTCCGAGATGGTCACCGAGGTGTCCACGTCCTCGGCGGCGCCGGCGCGCGTGGTCTGTTCGGGCAGGCTGTATTCGCCGTGTCCCACGGGCACCAGCTCGCCGTTCTGCCAGATGTAGTCGGTGGTGAGGAGCAGCGTCGTGCTGCGCCGGTCCGACGAGATGATGCGCTTGTTCTGCATGTCGAAGGTGGGCGAGGGGATCGACGACAGCGGCAGATAATACTTGAACGTGTGCGCGGCCATGTCCCACAGCCAGCAGAAATAATAGGTGTTGAAGGTCCCGCGCGCGTGCAGCAGCATGAAATCGGTGTAGCCGTCGAAATTGACGTCGCCCGCCAGCAGTTGGATCTCGCCCTCGGAATAGCCGCCGGTCTGCTCCACGATGCCCGGGGAATAGGGGTCGTCGAAGTCGTATTCGTCCTCGTCCTCGTCGTCCCAGTCGTAATCGTCGTCGTCCCAGTCATAGGGGTCCTTCGTCACGGGGTCGCCGTTCTCGTCGGTCTCGGTCTCCTCGGTCAGAAACGCCTCGCGCTCCTCCGCGCCGTCGGGATGATAGCCCTCGGCGTACAGCGTGAACAGCAGGTCCCCGAGCGGGTCGATCACGGCAAGGCGATCCTGCTGGTAATAGATCACGAGCCTGCCGTAGATCTCCGAATTGAACGCGCCGAGATAGGTGGCGGCGTCCTCATTGAACTCCAGCGGCGGCAGATCGGGTTCAAGGCTGTCCTCGGTCGTCAGCGGCACGCCCACCGGCTGCGTATACACCGGCGCGTAGGGGTCGATGCTCACAGGCACCGTATTCGGCGTCTCCTGCACCGCGCGCGTCTGCCCGCAGGCGGCGCACGTGAACAGCAGGAAAACCGCTGACAATATGGAGATGAGGCTTCGTTTCTTCATACCCGGCTCCGTGGTAATGGAATAAGGGCTCAAGTGGGATACGCCCTTTTATTATTCTATCAAAACCCCGCCGGATTTTCAAGAGAAAAAACGCGTTTCGCTTTATTCGCTTCTTGACAAAACCCCTTTTTTGGTTTACACTTGAATCAAGAAAGAGAAAGGAGCGTATTTATGAAAGGATTTTTCAAGGATTTTAAGGAATTCGCCCTGAAGGGCAACATCATCGACATGGCCGTCGGCGTGATCATCGGCGGCGCGTTCGGCAAGATCGTCACCGCGCTTGTCGAAAAGATCATCTCCCCGCTCATCGGCCTGCTGCTCGGCAACGTCAACCTTGCCGACAAGGGCGTTGAGCTCAGGGCTGCCGAGGGCGAGGCCGAGGCGCTCGTGCTCCAGTGGGGCGCGTTCGTGCAGGCGATCATCGACTTCCTGATCATCGCCCTGTCCATCTTCCTTGTGCTGCGCATCATCATGAAGGCCAAGAAAAAGGCCGAAGCTCTCAAAAAGAAGGAAGAGGAAGAAGAGAAGGAAGAAGAGCCCGCCGAGACCGAGCTCGACATCCTCAAGGAGATCCGCGATTCTCTCGTCAAGAAAGAAGCGTGCGAAGAGGAAGCCGCCCCCGAAGAGGAGCCCGCCCCCGAGGAATAATCCCGATCATACAAAAAAAGAAGAGCTGCGCATGCAGCTCTTTTTTTATCCCAGTCAGAACGTGATCTCAAGCGGGATCTCGAGATACCGCTCGTCCGCTGTGCCCTCGGTCATGCCCGAGATATAATGCAGCACGAGGGTGGGGGAGAGCGCCTCTTCGGACGCCGCCGTAAAACGGACCTTCACCGAAAACGTCAGCGGTACGGCCTCGCCGTTTTCCACGGGCAGCAGCACGCCGTCCTTCGTCAGCGCCCCCTTGCCGGTCGCGTCCGCGATCTCAAGGGCGTCGGCTTCGAGCCCCTCCACGGTGATGCCGAGGAGCTTGGCGTAAAAATCCGGCTCCGTCTTTTTGAGCGTCACCGTCAACGGCAGCTCGAAGGCGTTGTCGCCTTCCTCGTCCCAAACGAGCGTGAACGCGGTGTTCTCCACCGTGATGTCCATGCGGTCGGCGAGCTTCTGATAAAACGCCCCGCTCTTCGTCTCCGGCTGCCTGAAGCCCACGGCGGCGGCGAACACGGCCGTGCCGAGCAGAACGGCGGCGAGGGCCGCTATGACGATCTTTTTCGATTTCATAACCTTCACCCGTTTCGATTGTACCCTTCCGGCGCCGCTTTGTCAAGCGCCGGATTTTTCTGTCTTTTCCAAAAACTGACGTTTCGTCAGAAATGAGTTGAGCACCAGCAGCAGGTTTTTGCCCGTCAGGCGCGCCGGCAGGCCGAGGGCCGTTAAAAACGCGCGCCGTTTTTCTGCGGCGTTGGGGCCGCCCGTGAGCCCGGCTTCGTAAAGGTCCGCCGTGGTGATGGGGTCGGCGTTTCTTTCTCCCGGCGCTTCGCTGAACACCCCGGCGCGCCTCAGCGCTTCCTCAAGGGCGGCGGTGTCCATGCCCTCCACGCCGAGCTTGCCTTCTTTCGACGGCTGGTCCTTGCGCTTTTCCTTGCCGAACACGTCGGGGATATACACCTGCAGCACGTCGGCGTTCTCGCCCGCGATGTCGGTCAGAAACCTTCGGATCTGAAAGCCCGCCGCGTCGGAATCCGTAATCACCACGAGCCCACGCTCGGCGGCGGCTTTGCGGATGAAGCGCTGCTTTTCTTTATCTTTGAACACGCCGAAGCCCTCGGTCGTCATGATCGGGGCGTCGATGAGGGGCGAAAGCCTTATTTTGTCGTATTTGCCCTCCACGAGCACGAGTCTGTCCGTATGAAACATCGTTTTACACCGCTGCGAGCCTGCAAACAAGCTCCGTCAGCAGGGTCTCGGGGTCGAACGCGCGCGATTTCGTGATCACGTCGGCCTCGAGCAGGATTTCGATCGCCTCGCGCGCCCGGGCGGGCGTGCGGTTTCTGGCGTACGGCGCGGCCTTCTGCACGCCGTATGACGATTTATACCCGAAGGTCTCGGCGAAATCGGCATAGCGCTTGCCGTCGCCGGCGGCGGTCACGAGGCGGTAGAGGTTGACGTAGGCGGACGACAGCGCGCCGATGATGCTCTGGATCGGCACCTTGCGCCTGAGTAGCTCGAACGCGGTGGCGAGCGCCTCGTCGGGGTCGCCCCTGAGGATGGCGTCGCTGATGTCGAACACCGAGGCCTCCACGGTCTTCGTCACGACCCTGTCGATCATCTCGCGCGTCACGGCCTGCCCGTCGGCGTAGGCGCAAAGCTTGCCGATCTCGTTGAGAAGGTGGCCGGTGTCCTCGCCCGTCACGTCGATCAGATACTGCGCGTCCGCAGCCGAGAGCTCGGCGCCGCGGTCCTTCGCGCCCTTCACGAGCATGCGCACGAGGCGGTTGCCGGTGCGGTGCGTGAGCTCCGCCGCCGTGCCTGCTTCGCCGAACGCCTTGATCACGTTCTGCCACTTCGGGTAGTCGTACTGGTTCCTCGTGAAGTCCACGGTGAGAAATGCGAACACGATAACGGCGGTCTCGGGCACGTTTTTAAGGCTTTGAACGAACGCCTCGAACTCTTTGGCGCTGAGCCCCGAAAGGGGATAGTCCTTCACGAGCAGGCAGGTGCGCTCGCTCATCACGGGCAGGTTGTCCGCGTCCGCGAAGACATCCGCAAAGGGCGTATTGTCCTCCTCATATTCGTGAAAGTTGAAAAATCTCAGGCTGTCGTCGCCGAGCACGGCGTTCACGATCCGGTCGGCGTAAACGCGCTTCATATAGCCGTCGTCGCCGTACACCAGATACACGCGGTCAAGCGTGCCCGCTTTGAGCCTCGCGGCAAGCTGTTCTTCGGTCAGAAACACGTTTCATTCTCCTTTCACAGAATATTCAGGCGGAACCATTCCTTCGCCGGGGCGGGGTCGATATCCTTCAGCCTGTGCGCGTCCGTCCCCACGCGGAACGTCACGCCGATCTCTTTGCCGAGGTGGTAATACCGCCTGAAAAAGCCGCGGTACGCCTCGAAATAACGGGTGTTGAGCTCGAACGCCACGCCGTGGAGTTTGCCGAACTCCAAAAGGCCGCCGAGCGCCTCGTCCGTCCAAAGGTCCGTCACGCACCCCTTATGAAAGCGGGGCTCGTCCTCTTCGAACTCGCGCACGATATAGTGGTCCACGAACGGGTGGGCAAGGCAGTCGCACTTGCCCGACGCGATCACGTTTCGGAGCGTTATCTCGCAGTGCCGCCGGTAGCCCTCGAACGAGCGGTCCTCGGGCTGCTCCCAGCCGCGCATGTGATAGTGGTTGTGGGCGTAAAGCCGGTAGGCGAGCGGGATATCGCAATATTTGAGCGTGTATTTTTTCTCCCCGTGGGCCGAGAGCTCAGCCCCGAGCAGCACCTTCACAGGGCCGTCGTACGCTTCGATCTGCGGCGTCAGCACGCGGATGTTGCGCCCGAGCTTCGGCGTTTCGAACGGGTGGATGTGGTCGGTCAGTGCGACCGTATGAAGCCCCGCTTTTTCGGCGGCGGCCGTGATCGCGCCCACGGTCATCTCCGCGGCCCCGCAGCGGGACAGGGAGGTGTGGATGTGGTAGTTGTTCAGGAAAAGCTCGTCAAGGTCGGACATAAGTTCGGAAATGCAAAATACAAAATACAAAATGGAGGGGCCGGAGGCCGGGGCGCGGCGCCGCCGCGCTGCTGTTTCAATACTCCCGTGTACCCGTGGACCGTGCACCCGTGCACCCGCCGCCGCAGGCGGCCTTTATACCGCCAGCGTTTTCAACGTCTCTTCCAGCGCGTCCAGCGCGTTCTGACCGGGCAGGATGCGCACCGAATAATAGGGCTTGAGGCCGGCGTTGGCGGATACCCGTCCGCGCAATACCGACAGCTTTTTGAGCGTCTCTTTCTCGATGGACGGCACGAACAGGATGAGGGCGCTGCCGCGCTGCGTGATCTCAGTCACGCCGTTGTCGGCGGCGGTGTTCTTGAGCAGCGCCACCTTCACGAGGCCCAGCGCCGCCTTCGGCGGGTCGCCGTAGCGGTCGATGAGCTCGTCGGTCACGTCCATGGCGTCGGCCTCGGTGTGGATGTCCGCGATGCGCTTATAGATCGCGATGCGCTGCGGGTAGCTCTCGATATAGCTCTCGGGGATGTGCGCGTCGATCTGGATGTCCACCAGGCAGTCGCGCTTCGGCACGTAGGCCTTTTCGCCGTGCTTGAGCATCGCCACGGCCTCGCTTAACAGCTCGATATACAGGTCGTAGCCCACCGATTCGATATGGCCGTGCTGCTCGGCGCCCAGCATGTTGCCCGCGCCGCGGATCTCAAGGTCGCGCATCGCGATCTTGAAGCCCGAGCCGAACTGCGTGAACTCCCTGATCGCGGTGAGCCGCTTTTCGGCCACTTCGCTGAGTTCCTTGTCGCGTTTGAAGGTGCAATAGGCGTAGGCGCGGCGCGACGACCGCCCCACGCGCCCGCGGATCTGGTGCAGCTGCGCCAATCCCATGCGGTCCGCGTCCTCGATGATCAGGGTGTTGACGTTTGCCACATCCACGCCGGTCTCGATGATCGTGGTGCACACCAGTATGCGGATCTCGCCCTCTAAAAGCTTCTTCCACACGCCCGAAAGCTCTGCCTCGTTCATCTTGCCGTGCGCCACGCCGATCTCGACGTCCGGGAACAGCTTTTTGAGGCTCGCGGCCGTCTCTTCGATATCCTGCACGCGGTTGTGGAGGTAATACACCTGCCCGCCGCGCCTCAGTTCCTTCGCGATGGCCTGCTCGATGATGAGCCAGTCGTGCTCGATCACGTAGGTCTGCACGGGATAGCGGTCCATCGGCGCCTCTTCGATGACAGACAGGTCGCGGATGCCCATCATCGCGAAGTTGAGCGTCCGCGGGATCGGCGTCGCCGAGAGCGTCAGCACGTCCACGGCGGGGAATTTCTCTTTGAGGGTCTCTTTCTGCTGCACGCCGAAGCGCTGCTCCTCGTCCACGATGAGCAGGCCGAGGTCCTTGAATACCACGTCCTTCGAGATGATGCGGTGCGTGCCCACCACGATGTCCACGGCGCCCGCCTTTACGTTCTTGAGGGTCTCTTTCTGCTGCTTCGGCGAGCGGAAGCGGCTGAGCATGTCCACCGACACCGGGAACGTGTCCATCCGGTGCAGTATCGTGCGGTAGTGCTGCAGGGCGAGGATCGTGGTCGGCACGAGGATCGCCACCTGCTTGCCGTCGCACACGGCCTTGAAGGCGGCTCTCAGCGCCACCTCGGTCTTGCCGAAGCCCACGTCGCCGCACAACAGGCGGTCCATGGGGCAGTTTTTCTCCATGTCTCCCTTGATCTCGTCCACGCACCGGAGCTGATCGTCGGTCTCCTCGAACTCGAAGCGGCGCTCGAAGTCGTTCTGCATGTCGATATCGGGCGAAAACGCGTAGCCCGGCGTCGCCTGCCGCTCGGCGTAAAGCTTGATGAGGTTCGCCGCGATGTCCTTCACGGCGGCGCGCACGCGGGTCTTGGTCTTTTCCCATTCGCCGCTGCCGAGGCGGTTGATCTTCACCGTCCGCGCGCCGTCCTCTTCGTGCGGGCCCACGTATTTCGAAACGAGCTCCAGCTTCGTCACGGGCACGTACAGCACGTCGCCCTTGGCGTAGCGGATCTTGAGATAATCCTTTGTCACGCCCTCCATCTGCACCTGCTCGATGCCGTCGAAAATGCCGATGCCGTTCGTGTTGTGCACGATATAGTCGCCGCGGTGCAGCTCTTCGAGCGAGTGGAAGGCGTTGGGGTCGCGCTTCGGTTTTGAGGCCGTCTTGCGGCGCACGCTCTTCGCGTCGCGGCCGTACGAGATCACGGTCATGCGCCCGGCGGGGTAGTCGATGCCGCCCGAAACCGAGCCTGTGAGCACGTGGACGTGCCCGCGCGCGAACGTGCCGGGCTTATTTCCGTGGAACACCGCGGGCGCGCCGTCCTCCACGAGGGATTTCATGATGCCCTCTGCGTATTTCTCGGTGCCGCAGAATACCAGCACCGCGTAATTCTTCCGCAGCAGCGGCTCTGCGTCCTCCAACAGCAGGTTATACGAGCCGTCCCAGCGTGAAAGGCCGCCCACGTCGTAGTTTATAAGGTCCTTCACCGGGGTGTCGAACGAGCCCCTCGCGAAGTTGTCGAGATACACGGTCTTCGAGCTCTCATACGCCCTGAGCACGGCGCTGAATTCGTCGGTATAGCCCTCGAGCCCGCGGCACAGCGTGCCGTCGAGATACAGGGCTTTGAGCTCTTCGTTCATCTGCCGGTTCACGGCGGTCACGCGTTCCTTCACGCCGCCGGATTCGCACACGAGCAAAAGCGCGTCGGGCAGGTAGTCGCGCACCGTGGCGGTGCGCTCGTACGCCAGCGGCAGATACTTGTCCGCCGACCCCGGCGCGGCCCCGGCTTTCAACAGCTCGACGTCGCGGTTCAGGTTCTCGCGCGCTTTCTTCGCCCCGGCCTTTCCCCTGAGCGAAGCCGACAGCTTTTCGAGGGCGAACACGAACGCCTCGGGCGAGTCGAACAGCACCTCGCTGCACGGCGTGATCTCAAGGCTTTTAAGCGCGTCGGTGCGCCGCTGCGTGAGCACGTCGAAAAGCGAGATCGAGTCGATCTCGTCGCCCCAGAACTCCACGCGCACGGGCGACGCGCCCCCGGCAGGGAACACATCCAATATGCCGCCGCGCACCGAAAACTGCCCGGGGCCTTCCACCATCTCGCTGAAGGCGTAGCCCGCCGCCACGAGGTCGCGCCGGAGCGTGTCGAGCGAATATTCCTGCCCCGCGCCGAGCGTTAATATGCGCTTATTGAGCGCCGCGGGCGGGAGCGTGCGCTGGATGAACGCCTCGGCGGAGCACACCAGCACCGGCGCGTCTGTCTTCAGCGACGCGTAGAGCGCGCCGATGCGCAGCTGCTCGTAGTCGCGCCCCTCGCTCTCCACGGGCTGGAAGTTAAAATCCCGCGCGGGATAAAACACCGCGTTCGTGCCGTATACCTGCAGATCCTCCGCGCACTTGATCGCCGCAGCCTCGTCCGGCAGCACGATCAGCGCGCCGTGCTTCGTGTTCTCGCACAGCGTGTGGATCAGCAGATGCTTCGTGGCGGGCGGCAGGCCGAGCACGCCGAAGGGATAGCGGCCCTTTTCAAGGTCGTAGCGGATCGACGCGTATTCTGGCCCGGAGGCGAAAAGCTGGGAATACGTACTCATTCTATCTTTCTTTATCCGTTATACCGGTTCATGGCTTCGTCTGTCTTGCCGTCCACGATCAGCGCCACGGCCTCGGCGGCGCGCTCGCCGGTCGCGCGGATCGTCTCAAGGTCCGCCTTCGAAAACCTGCCCAGCACGTGGTCCCTGAGGTCCTCGTCGGGGTCGGCCTTGCCGCCCACGCCGATCTTCAGGCGCGGGAACTCCTCGGTGCCGAGGCACGCGATGATGCTCTTGATGCCGTTGTGCCCGCCGGCGGAGCCCTTTTTGCGGATGCGCAGCACGCCGAGCGGCAGCGAAATATCGTCGTAGAGCACGATCACGTGGTCGGGCGCGATCTTATAGAACGCGGCGGCCTCTCCCACGGCGTTGCCGGAGAGGTTCATATAGGTTTCGGGCCGCACCAAAAGGCAGACGTGCCCGTTGATCTCGCACAGCCCCGTCAGGGCGTGGTATTTGAAGCGGTCGGTCTTGCCGCCGTATTTGTTGCAGATGACGTCCAGCGCCAGAAAGCCCGTATTGTGACGGGAATACTCATATTCCCGCCCGGGGTTGCCGAGCCCCGCGACGATGTATTCCGGCTTGCCGACTATCCTCGCCGGCGCGCTGCGTTTCTTAAAAAAAGACATAAAACCCTCCGAAAAAAGATGTGGGATGTTGGATGTGAGATGTGGGATGGCGGAAGGGCTTCGCCCTTACCCATTGAAATTGTGACTGAGTCAGTCAGTTTTTTCTTTCATGTTTTCAATCGTTGTTTTTGTTATGGATGTCAGGATATTATGGATGCTCGAGCAATCTTTGAACAAAGAATCATACTGCTCTTTTTCAAGATAATTCGTTCGATAGAGCAATCGAAGCCAGTACATGGTCTCAGCAGCTTCTTTTAATGAAATATACATTTTTGACAGGAATTCTTTTTTGCTGATCGCCGCCTCTGCCTCGGCAACGTTGGCGCCGATACTGGTTCCGCTTCGAAGAAGTTGTCGAAAAAGATCTTGCTCCCGATGCTTTTTCGATAAAAACTGATAAGCCTTTATGATTCTGACGCCGAAATCTTCGCTCAAAACCCGAATATCATTGTCCATTCGCAATTACCTTCCGCCACTATTATAATGCGAGCCGCAGGCTCCTTCATCCAACATCTCACATCTCACATCTCACATCGATATTAATACTTCTTTTCCCTATACGGCTTCTTCCTGATCACCCAGTTCTCCTTGTTCTCCTGCCGGCTTCTGGCGATGGCGAGGGCGTCGTCGGGAATGTCGCGGTCGATCGTGGACCCGGCGGCGGTATAGGCGCGGTCGCCGATCTTCACGGGGGCGATGAGGTTCGTGTTGCAGCCGATGAAGGCGTCGTCGCCGATCACGCAGCGGTTCTTGGTCTTGCCGTTGAAGTTGACGGTCACCACGCCGCAGCCGAAGTTCACGCCCTTGCCGACGTCGGAGTCGCCAACGTACGTCAGGTGCGACACCGAGGTGTGCGCGCCGATCACCGAGTTCTTGATCTCCACGAAGTTGCCGCAGTGGACGTATTCGCCGATCTTCGCGTTCGGGCGCAGGTGGACGAAGGGCCCAAGGTTCGCGTTGTCCGCCACCTCGGCCTCCTCGGCCTGCACCTGGTTGAGCGTCACGTTGTCGCCGACCTTCGTCTTATAGAGCACCGTGTTCGGGCCGATCACGCAGTGCCTGCCGACCGTCGCCCCCTCCTTGATGATGGTGCCGGGCAGAATCACGGTGTCGGTGCCGATCTCGGCGTGGTCGTCGATGATCACGCCGTCGGCGCAGGGGATCGACACGCCCGAAAGCATCAGCCGCTCGAGCACCTTGCGGCGCAGCTTTTCGTTGAGCTCCATGAGCTGCAGGCGGTTGTTTGCGCCGAGCACGGCGTCGGCGTTCTTGGCGGTGTAGGCGCCCACCGGGCGCTTCTCGCGCACCGCGATGCCCACGGTGTCGGTCAGGTAATATTCGCCCTTCGAGTTGTCGTTCGTGACCTTCGACAGCAATTCCACCAGCGCGTCGGCTTTGAACCACATCGCGCCGGAGTTGATCTCGTTGATCTTCTTGGTCTCCTTGTCGGCGCTCGCTTCCTCGATGATGGCTGTGAAGTCGCCGTTGTAGTCGCGCACGATGCGCCCGTAGCCGGTGGGGTCGTCGATGCGCGCCGAGATCACGGTCTGCACGAAGCCGCGGGTCAGGTGATAGCTGAGCGCCTCGCGGATCGTCTCGCTGTCGATGAACGGCGCGTCGCCGTTGAGGATCAGCACGTTGTCGAACTGCTTTTCGCGCAGCAGCGGCAGCGCCTGCATCACGGCGTGGCCGGTGCCGAGCCTGCGGTCCTGATGGACGCACACGGCGCGCCCCGCGAGGTGGTTTTCAAGGATCTCGGCCTTGTAGCCGGTGATCACGCACACCTCGTCCGCGCCCGCGCCCTTCGCGGCGTCGAGCACGCGGTCGATCATGGGACGGAACAGGATCTCCGCCATCACCTTCGGTTTTTCCGAATGCATGCGGGTGCCTTCGCCCCCGGCAAGAATGATCGCCAAATTGTTCATAACTCTTCCTCCAAGCGATATTATTCCATACTAACATCATAGTATATCAAATTCCGATGTTGATGTCAACAGCGGCGCGGCGTTTTCGCGCGCTCCGCACCGTTTTTCCCGCGCGCCCCCCCCGCCGTCCACGTCCCTCGCCGCCGCCCCTTCCCGGTAGCGCGGCAGACCCCTGCCGCTGCGGAGATGGATTTCCGGTTTTCGTTTTGCCCGGTCGGCGATCCCGCCGGTTCGCAATCCGGTCCCCGCCCGCTCTCTCCCCGTCCTTTCAAAACCTTATACGAAAAACCGCCTTTTTGTATAATACCGTGCGCCGCCGCTCCCGGAACACGAAATCCGACGCGTGTCTGAAAGAATGTTGACCAAAGAGGTGTTTTCCTTTTTGTCATTATTGTCAATTGAAAAGCCATATAAAAATATTATATAATATTTT
>JAEEGL016687628.1_pt1 | contig 14685 bp, 10 predicted proteins | sample 9134231 | NCBI WGS metagenome assembly JAEEGL01 (sample SAMN16246548, study PRJNA631951) | gut metagenome | biome: gut microbiome; feature: rumen; material: fiber-attached | host: Bos | place: Iran: Karaj | collected 2018-10 | reverse complement strand
TACCATAACCGACAGCAGTGAAGGCGGAACCGGTGTTCTCACAAACCGGGCAGACGAGGAGAACTCTGGTCAGTGGACCGACAGAAACTGGGCTACAAATGTTATTACCAACACGGGTACGCTGACAGTTGCAGGCGGTTCTGTTATTAACACTGCCGTTACGAATATCTGCTATGCGATTGACAACAACAGCACAAGCTACAACGCAATCCTTAATGTTACAGGTGGTTTGGTGACAACAACCGGCGGTGGTCAGGCTGTACGTCTGTTCTGCAATAGCACGACAAAGGAAAATGCGATAAACATCTCAGGTGGTACCGTTAAGGGTGGTTACGCAGGCTTCTGGGTTCAGCTGCCAGGAAGCAGCGGACAGGCAAAGAAAGCCACGGTTAATATTACCGGTGGTAAGGTTGAGGGAGACACTTATGCATGGTATGATTGGACAGGAGGTGATGTTTACACTGCTGTGAATTACAATATCACAGGTGGATTCTTCAAAGGCAACATTTACAGTTATGGTGTGTTGAACGCCAACTATAGGGTACTCGACGGATTCATTTCTGGAGGATATTTCTCTGAGGAAATTTATGGTCAATTAATTGTGGAAGGTAAGGCTTTGGTTGACAACACAGAGCCAGAGACTATGGAAGAGTATCCATATGTGATCGGCACTGCTGAAGTATATTATTCCTGGATGGAAAACGGAAACAAGGTGGGCGAGTATTGCCGGTTTGTTGTTCCGTTCGACAATGAGTATCTGATGGACGGCGAGTTCATCGACGTGCTGAAGGACATCAATCTGAGCAAGAATGTGGAATGCAAGCTTGAAAGCGGTTCATTCAATCTGACATTCGGTGACTATCAAATCAGCAAGGGCGACTATTCAGTAAGCTTATTGCCTGGTGTGACCGTATATACCGACAAGCAGACCGACATCTTCTCAGCGGCTACCGAAGGATACAGCATCTATGAGCTGACCACCGAGACCGGATTCGCTTACGTTTGCGGCAAGTTCGTGGCTAAGATAAACAACACACTCTACGAGACCTTCGAGGCAGCTGCCGCGGCAGTTGATAATGGTCAGACCATCGAACTGCTTGCCGACGTTGCCATGGCTGAGAACATCACAGCCGGCAAGTCGTTCACTGTGAAGACCGAAGGTTATGAGTTCAATCCTGCAGGACACACAATCACCATCGCCCAGACGGGTGTGACCGTGAATGTGGAGATTCCGGCATCTATCATCAACAGCTTCGCTTCCGCAGCAGAAGGCTTCAATGTGGAAGAGACCGTAATCACCAACGGCTACGCTTACTCACTCAAGGCCGTTGAGAACATCGACTTCGCTTCAATCCCTGAGGGATACTACCACATCAAGAACTTGGGTAACAGCAAATATGTGAATGTGCTGGGCCGCCGCACCGCAACGGTGAACACCTCTGACACTGATGCAGCGAAAGCAGCCGGCGCCGTTATCAAGGTGAAGGCTACCAACGGCAAGGTTGAGATTCTGCGCTCACAGGCCATCGACATCCCTCATTACGCACAGCGCGCGATGTCATACGTGCCAGGTGTCGTGAGAATGCTTGTCGACAAACTGCGCATCGACGGCAGCGGCAACCTCCTCGGAGAGAACGGCGTGGACGCTATCCTCGAGAAATTTGAGAACAGCGTGGATCCCAACCTCTACGTGGAGAACACAGGCGACGGTGTACGCATCTTCGGACGCACGCCGAGCATGCAGCCAGTGCTTGAGTTCTACCAGGAGAACAAGGAGAACGTGGATGCCAAGCTGCCGATGCTTGAGGACAAAATCAACGCAGCCATCGACCGTGTGATTAAGAGAACTGGCATGGGCTCCAGCTTCAAGAACTCATTCAGCCTCCACACCATCTGGGAGCGTATGGGCGCTGAGAACCTCACAGAGCCGAACGACGAAGCGTCGAAGCTCGCGTTCCTCCAGGAGGTGCTCTCAAGCCAGAACCACGTATGGAATTTCGCATTCCAGACCGCCACATTCTATATGGAGAAGGTTGAAGGCAGCGAATACTTCAACATGATGCCAAGCGAGATTGCCACTTACTGGAACAGAATCAAGCAGATCCATCCTAACTTCAAGTACTACATCGTACAGACTGACGGTAAGATGGATATCATCAGCGAGGGCAACATCGACATCATCAACAATGCCGACCGCGCAATCTGGCAGCTTGAGCCAGTGACCGAGTTCACGCTCAACGTTCCTGAGACCAACTGGAAGGAGAACGAGGAAGGCACAACAGAATACTATACGACACTCTATACCGACTTCGGCTATCAGCTCCCTGCAGGCGCTGTGGCTATGAAGGTGACCGGAGTGAAGGAGACGACAGTGGCAGCCATCGAGTCCGACTGCATCGGACTGGCTGAGACCGAGGAGATCGGCCAGCAGGTGGCACCTCAGACTCCTGTGCTCATCAAGTCTGACAAGGCTGGCGACATCACACTCACCATCGGCGACAACTATGGCGAGGTGGTGGATGAGGCTACGAACCTGCTCCACGGTGCCGACTGGCTCATCAACGAATATGAGATTAACTCACCGGCTGTTGCTCAGCTGTTCGAAATAGCAAACAGCATCAGCTCATCCGCTTCAGAGTCCTACGATTATCTGGATCAGCATGAATATCTGCAGCGTCTCAACTCCGGAACCGTGGGCAACAAGTACTTCTTCGGACTAAATATCGGTGAGACCTTCGCTAATGCTTATAAGGATAAGACTGGTAACGAGATGGAGGAGACTCCTATCCGAATCCTTGACATGCTTAACGGTGACCGCCTCGTGTTCAACGAGTCGTGGGATAACCTGCTTGCCAACCGTGCGTTTATCTTCAGCGAGGAATACAACCCGATTGTGTTCTCAATGCTCTATGTGGCTGAGAACGTCGAGAAGGAGACCGGCTATGAGACCATCGACGAGGCATTCACCGAAGTCGAGGACGGCCAGACCATCAAGTTGCTGGACAACGTTGCCATGGCTGAGAACTTCATAGCCGACAAGTCGTTCACGCTCAAGACCGAAGACTTTACCTTCGACCCTGCAGGACACACAATCGCCATCGCCCAGGAGGGTGTGACCGTGAACGTGGAGACTGCAGCGTCAATCATCGACAGCTTCACTTCCGCAGTTGAAGGCTACACGGTTGATGAGACTTTGACCGCAAACGGTTATGCTTACTCGCTCAAGCCTGTGGAGAACCTCGACCTCGCTACAATCCCTGAGGGCTACTATCACATCAAGAACGTTGGCAACGGCAGTTATGTGAATGTGCTGGGCCGTCGCACCGCTCTGGTGAACCTCTCCGAGGAAGACGCTGAAAAGGCTGCCGGTGCCTTAATCAAGGTAAAGACCACCAACGGCAAGGTTGAGATACTGCGCTCACAGGCCATCGACATTCCTTCCTACGCTCAGCGCGCTATGCGTTATGTTCCTGAGGTTGTCACCCTCGTGGTCGACAAGCTGGGCGTGGACGGAAGCGGCAGAATACTCGGCGAGAACGGCGTGGATGCTATCCTCCAGAAGTTCTACGACAACTTCGACTATAATCTCTATGTGGAGAATGCAGGCGACGGCTACCGCATCTTCGGACGCACGCCGAGCATGCAGCCTGTGCTCGACTTCTACAAGGAGAACAAGGAAAGCGTGGATTACAAGCTTCCTGGACTGGAGCAGGCCATCAACGACGCCATCGCAACGGTGGTTGAGAAGGTGGGCAGAGGCTACAGCCTGGAGGGCTCCTTCAGCCTCCACACCATCTGGGAGCGCATGGGTGCACAGAACCTGACTGAACCGAACGACGACGCATCGAAGCTCGCGTTCCTCCAGGAGGTGCTCTCAAGCAAGAACCACGTGTGGAACTTCGCTTACCAGACCGCCACATTCTATGCAGAAAAGGTGGAAGGTCATCTGGATCAGGTTTCGGGAGTTCTCGAAGGAGTGGATGTCAGCAAGTATATTGAACTCGCCAAGAAAATCCGTCCGGACTTCAAGTACTATATCGTACAAAAGGACGGCAAGATGGATATCATCAGCGAGGGAAACGCCGACATCATCGGTAACTCCGACATTGCTATCTGGCAGCTCGAGCAGGCTGAACAGTTCACTGTGAACGTGCCTGAGGAAAACTCAAGGTTTGCCAATGCGATATTCGATGAGAACCATGAAAGGGTCAGCGTAGAAAAGGCTTACTACACCACACTCTACACCGACTTCGGCTATCAGCTTCCTGAGGGCGCTGTGGCTCTGAAGGTGAAGGACATCAATCAGATAAAGATAGGTCAAGTGGACATTGAAGGTCTGGGGCTGCTCGTTACAGAGAAAATCGGACGTGAGGTGGCACCACAGACTCCTGTGCTTATCATGTCTGACCAGCCTGGCGATATTGTTCTTACTATCGGCGACAACTACGGAGAGCCTATTGACGAGAGCACAAATCTGCTCCGCGGTGTTGACTGGCTTATCAACGAGTATGAAATCAACACGCCGATGCTTGAGACACTTTATAGCATGGCTGCAGAGCTCAGTCCTGCAACTGCAGAACAATATGAGCACCTCATCCGCAGAAATGCCGGAACGGTTAACAACAAGTACTTCTTCGGACTCGACATTGAAGACCTTGCATCAGCATACAAAAAGAAGACTGGAAACGAGATGGAGAAGAACCCGATACTTATGCTGAGCAAGAAAGAGAATAAGAAACTTGCTTTCAATGCCAATGAAGATTGGGGTAAGATTGGTGCTAACACCGCATTCATCTTCAGCGAGGATTACAATCCGGCAGTGTTCTCAATTCTTGGCGATGTGAACCATAACGGCATCATCAACATCGAGGATGTCAATGCACTGGTGAACATTCTCAAGTGGCGCGACAAAGAAGATTTCGACTACGACTATGATGCTGCTGATGTTGATTGCAATGATACATTTACGATTTTGGATGTAAATACGCTGATTAATATTATCAAATTCAGAATTCCTCATCCAGATCTTCCTTAAATATAAAAGATAATATAAAAATGAAACGAATTTTCTATATTTCAGTGCTGTTGACGCTGTGCTGCCTCCCTATGGCGGCACAGCTCAACGGCACTGGCTACTACAGATTCCGCAATGCGCAGAACACGAGTGATTATATCTCAATAGCTAATGATATGTTTAATTATAAGACAGTTGTTGATGATGCATGTGGTGGGTTTACAAATGCCGCAAGTAGCGAAGGGCAAAATCGTGCATTAGCATGTGCGGCAAAATATCTTCAGACAGATATACACATGGTGAATGATGCGGATTGTATAGATCCCAGTACTGTTGTTTATGCCAAAAAAAAGAACACTAATAGTAATAATTATGACTATAATCTTATAGGTCAGGGAACTAGTTTGCTTACATTAACGACAGGAAATGTTTATCATCCTAACGGTCTTTTTTCACCGCGTATTACATTTCAAGATAGATATATATCTATCCAAAAAGTAGGAGGAGAAGGTACGGGAAGTCTTTATACGGCCATGATTGAATTGTCGGGAACACTTAAGTCTTTAGGTACATCAACCCAGACTCTTGGTAAGCGTTACTTCGTAGATAATGCTGGCACGTTTGACATATCAAACGCTTCTACAGCAGATAATGCTAAGTGGTATATAGAGCCAATAAATCATTTTAATGTGTACCCGAATATATCATATCAGGGCAAATTCTACACAACTCTATATGTTCCATTTGCTTTTAAACTGAGTGGCTGTGTGGAAAATGCTTATGCAGTTAATTCCATTGCAGATGATGGTACATTGTCTGTTGATATTGTTGCTACAAATAATGAAACTGTACCAGCTGGAACACCTGTACTACTTGAATGTTCTTCAAACTCTGCTATAGACTGCCAATTGATTCCAACTGAAGTTCCTATTTTTACCGAGCCACAGAATGTTGAAAACACTGATGCACCATCAGCATCAACTGCAACGAATTATAATGGGACGAATCTTCTGAAGGGCAATTACTATTGCAATCTTGACGGAGTGATGGAGTATCCAAAGTCAAGTGGTTACGGTTCTTTCAATGCCAATCACTTTACTGCGCCAACGGGTGCCATGTATGTATTGGGCCTTACTGCTTCCGGCAAACTTGGAATGGTGAAAGCTACAGATGTAATAACAGGCGGCAATCCCAATGCCATGCCCGCCAACAAGGCATGGATAGAGTACAGCGGCAGTGCAGAGCTGGTGTTCCCGTTCACTGCATCCACCCCAGGCGATGTGAACCGAGACGGCAATGTCGACGCACTTGACATTATGGCTGTTATCAACATCATCCGTGGCCGTGACGAAGGTTTTAACTACGACTACGATGCGGCAGATGTGAATGGCGACGATGATTACACTTTGATGGATATAAATGCCATTATTAATATCATCCGCGGAAGATAAATATCGAATCTATATATATCATTGAACTATTAATTTTAAATACATAAACAATGAAAAAGTTATTACTGTTTTTATTCGGCGTACTTGCTTTTGCGGGTATGCGTGCGCAGGATTCTGAAACATGGACAGAGGAATCACTGGCGCAGTTTGATGCAGAACTTATTGCGGACTACACAGACGTGGTGTACATGAAGAGCTGCATCTTCCCTAAAGGATCTGGTGTGGTTGATATTCCTATCTGCATCAAGGCTCACAGTGCTTTTACCACAACTGAATTCGACATCCTTCTGCCTGAAGGTCTGGAGCCGGAATGGGAAACTGGCAAATTAGGAGATAAAAAAGCAATAGTGGTGGGAACTGACCGTGCCAATGAAGCAACCATGGACCTCAGTTATGTTGAAAGGACGGGCAAATGGAATATGATTGCGTTTACCTTGGATGATTATCCTGTAGTTGACGACAACCGCTTCTGTTTCGTCAAAGTCGATATCTCTGACTTGGACCCAGGTGTGTATGATTTGATTGTGCAGGAGAACCAGACAATCGCCGGATTCGAAGACAACCCCAACGGTAGTACCCAATATGCAGGGCAAATCGTCACCAAGCTGGTCATTTCCAACGAGGTTATTCTTGATGAAGATTCTGAGGAATATCCTGGTGACTACGCTAACGTGAACGTGAAGGTGCTGCGTACCATCAGTGCAGGCAACTGGAACACGCTGTGCCTGCCGTTTGGCATGAGCAAGGAGCAGTGTAAGGCTGTGTTCGGCGATGATGTTGAGCTGGCTGAGTATGCCGGTTATGATTATGATCCGGATATTGACCTTATCAACGTTAAGTTCAACGACATCACTTCTATCACCGCTAACCGTCCTTTGATTATCAAGGTTTCTAAAGCGATTGCTCATGAACCTGGATTTACTGTTGAGAATGTGACGATAGCTCCTCCAGCAGAAGCGGAAGCCGAAGATGAGTTGGCTCTAGAGGCAGGAAACGGTGCTATGGTAGGTACCTATGTGAATGGTACAGAATTGTTCAAAGCCGGAAGAAAAGGATGGTGCTATATCTTCTTGAGCGGTAACAACTTCTATTATGCTACAGCCGACACACAGCCGATGAAAGGCTTCCGTGCTTATTTCGATTTCGATGACGAGTTGACCGACAAGGGCATCAACACCACTGGTGTTAAGTTCACCTTCAATGTGAACAACGAGCCTACCTCTATCGATGGTATCTCATCAGTTGAGAAGGTTGCCGAGGGCGTTTACAACTTAAGCGGCCAGAAGCTGAGCGAGGAGTCACTCAAGACATTGCCTAAGGGCGTTTATATCGTGAATGGTAAAAAAGTTTATAAAAAGTAAGAAGGGAGGTATTTCATTATGAAAAAGAATTATATCAAGCCGGTAAGTAAAACGGTAATGGCAGAGATGGCTGTGGGAGCCATGCAGGTGATTGCTTCAGAGAGAGGCATTGGTTATGGTGGCGAGGACGACGGAACCCACACTCCTGAGGCACCTGAACGTGAGGAAGAAGAATTCTTTGCCGGTCAGGAAGAAAACACCTATAGTCTTTGGTAAACCTCAGAAATGATTCCACATACGATGAGGATGCACCCCCCACGGGGTGCATCCTTTTTTACAACACTCTTTAGCGTTCCTTTCATTTCACTATTCACATATAGGAGCTGACGATCTCATTCGTCAGCAGTAACCAGTTTCCTGATTCGTACATTGGCATTTATAGTAATCATTTCCACCTTTAGCGTTTTTTGTATTTGTACAATTCAGAAGGGTGATTACTTGTGACGAAAGAGATCGTCACCTCCTATAGGCAATCGTATTAATCGGTACCGTTTTTAGGAGCAGACGTTGTTTAGGAGCTTACGAGATTCTGGAGCAGCGAGTGCAGAGCCAAGCTTGCTTGAGCTATGCCGAGTCGCGAAAGAATCCTGCGAAGCGATTTCTTTCGTCAGCAGCACCCACCTTCCCGGTTCGCAAAAAACTCAACTTTGTTTCGCACAAAAACACACTTCGTTTAACAAAAAAAACTGTCTATACTCTGCGGAATCTTCATTTTTTTTACACTTTCCGCAGCGTATAGACACTTTTTTGTTTGGTGTTTCATGAATTGTGATGTGTGTGTTATTTTATTTTTCCATTATTTTCATTCTTTATTCGGTTATTCACTGAATTTTTCGTAACTTCGCAAAAGAAAATAAAATCAGAAATACGGGATGCTTTATCCATTCACTAAACATCGGGTTCCAGTGTGCTTGCAACAGTGAGTATGTGGATAAGTGTCATTGAGAAAGAGACAGAAGACTGAATTCGCAGAAAGAATGTTGTGGCATATATTATCCCGAATGCTTTGGCATTAATTTTGCTATAATTAAAATAGTTGTAAATCAATTTTAAAAATACTATACATTATGGAAATTACAAAAGACAACTTCAATGAGATTGTGAATGCCGGCAAGCCGGTGGTGATTGACTTCTGGGCTACCTGGTGCGGACCCTGCCGCCGTGTGGCTCCCGTGATTGAGCAGCTGGCTGAGGAATATGCCGACAAGGCGATTGTCGGTAAGGTCGACGTGGAGGATCAGGACGAACTGGCTGCACAGTTCGGCATCCGCAACATCCCGACCGTGATTTTCCTCAAAGACGGCGAGGTGGTCGACAAGGTAGTGGGCGCCATGGCAAAGTCAGCCTATGAGGATAAACTGAAAGCGCTTTTATAGTTTTTTGGTTTTTATTTTTTCCCCTGACTTGCCTTGTACTCGAAATAACGCAATTACGATATCACGTAATCACGAAATCACGAAATATCGTAATCACAAATTATCGAAATATCGAGATAACGAAAACCCTCAACCATTATTATTATGAGCGCAATCGACAATGAGCTGATGCTTCAGGCTGAAGAGGATGCCAAGGAGGTGGAATTTATCCGTGAAAACCTCCCAGATGAGCTGAAGGAGAAATTCTCCGACGACGAGCTGTATTACTTTATCGATGTCATCACCGAATACTACGATAATAGCGACTTCCTGGACAAGATCCCTGAGGATGCCGAGATGGATGACCTCGACTTCACTCCTGTGGCGGCGTATGTGGTGAAGAAAGCCAAGAAAGAAAAAATGGGCGACTACGCTGTTGAGGATGTCATGCAGGTAATAACTGCCGACCTCGTATATTGTCTGGATGTCCTTGAGGACGACGACGATGATGATGATTAGTTCTTAGCTCCTGTTTTTTTCTCAGACTCTCAGATTACTCAGAAAACTCGGATTTCTCAGATCACTCTGAAAAACTCAGATTTCTCAGATTATTCAGATAACTCAGCCTTTATCCCAGCACCAGCAACGAATTCTTATATCTTTATATCATAATGAGCAGATCCCAACGCACAGACACCACCCAGACTGCCACAACCACAACGACAACGCGTGTGAGTCAACAGCAGTTGCTCAACGCCGAGCTGTTGGGGCTTGGCGAAGACGAACTGTTTCAACGTGTGGAAAACGAGATGAACGAGAATCTGACACTTGAAAAGGGTGGTGATTCGGATAAAGATGACACATCGGATGAGAGTGATGGCGGTTTTGACGAAGACGGAGGTGACAGAAAGTCAGATGCCGTCGACGCCACCAAGTACGCCTGGGATGACGATAACGATGCATGGGTTCCAGCCGTGGAGGAGCCGAAGGAAACACTGATAGGAGACAAGGAATTTTTTATCGACACTCTGCTATCTCAAATATCCGACCATAACATGGCAGATGAGAAGCAGGAGAAGCTGGTGAAATATCTTATCTACTCACTCAACGACAAAGGCTATATCGACCGTCCGTTGGATTCGATTTCCGACGACCTGCTCTTCCAGCATAACGTTGATGCCTCAGAGGATGAGCTGGAGGCTGCTTTGCGGGTGCTTCAGAACCTTGACCCTCCAGGAATCGGCGCACGCGACCTTCAGGAGTGTATGCTGCTTCAGATCGACCGAAAAATAGAAGATACCCCCAAGGTCGGCAATCTTCAAAGGCTGATGGTGCTGCAGCTTGCCCGTCAGGTGGTGGTGGAGCATTTCAACCTCTTCAAATCAGCCGACCATCGTAAACTCTTTGAGACTCTTAATGTGCCCCAGGAGACCTTTGACGATGTGATGAAGGCTTTGAAAAAACTGAATCCACGTCCGGGACTCTCGCTCAGCGAGGGGGCTGATGGCACTTCACATACAGTGGTTCCCGACTTCATCATCGAGACGGATCTCGACGGTAATATCAGCGTCTCATTACGTAACAGCCGCATTCCGCAGCTACGTGTCAGCCAGTCGTGCCTTGACTGGATCTCAGAAAAGCAGGCAACGAAAGCCAGCCTGTCGGACAGTGATAAAGAGCTGCTGAAAGACATGAAGTCCAAAGTGGAACGCGCCGAGAGATTCATCGAGGCGATTCGTAAACGACGAGAAACTCTTTACCGTATGATGGATGCTATTAAACGCCAACAGCGTACGTTCATGCTGACGCAGGATAAGAACGACCTTAAGCCCCTTACCGGAGGCGAAATCGCCAAAATGGTAGGTGTGGACAACTCCACGATTTCAAGGGCAATATCCAACCGTTATGCGTCGCTCAACGGCACGCTCTATCCGCTCAAAGATTTTTTCCTCCGCACCCGCACAGGTGCTAACGGTAAGGATGTGCTGAGATATAAAGTGGAAAATGCGATTCAGGATGTGATTGACCATGAGGACAAGTCAAACCCGTTAAGCGACGACAAGATTGCCAAGGAACTCATAAGGTATGATGTGCATATCAGCCGGCGAACAGTGGCAAAATACCGCGACCAGATGAGAATTCCCGAAGCAAAGATGCGCAGGGTGTTTTAGGTTTTAGTTTATAGTCTATAGTTTATAGTTTTTAGTTTTTGGGAGTCCTTAGGGTCCTTAAAGTCCTTAGGGTCCTTAGAGTATTTAAAGTCCTTAGAGTCCTTAGAATGCTTAAAGTCCTTAGAGCCCTTAAAAATCCTCCCAAATCTCATCTCTTTACACAGATATAATGGAAACAAACACTGTGGGCCGTGAATTTATCGTTCCGGCAAAAATATTCACACAGATTTTCTCACCGTTCTATGCGCCGGTGTGGGCGATTCTTTGGCTGCTGGTATTCAGCAACTACCGTCATATCCCCTTGCGCCCCAAGATCTTTATTCTTCTTGTGGTGGTGGTCTTTACCGTGATTGTGCCTAAAGTGATGATTTTTCTGCTCCGAAGGAAGCTGAATCTCAGCCGATGGCAGTTCGATATGCGGTCTAACCGCCATCTGCAGTATGTCATCGCCTTTCTCTGTTCACTCACGTGCGTCTTTTTCCTGATGCGCCGATGGAACGCTTTTCCCTTCCTCTCCGGCGTGGTGGTGTCCGCACTTGTGGCGGAGGTGGTGTGTCTGGTTATCAATGGCTGGTGGAAAATCAGCGTACACATGGTGGGAATCGGAGGGCTTGCAGGGCTGGTCAGCGCCTTCAGCCACCGTTTCATCTTCGACCCCGTTCTGCCGATTTGTGTGTTTATCCTCCTTGGCGGACTGATGGGCACCTCACAGATGCTACTGCGTCAGCACACACTTCTGCAGCTGATTGTGGGATTTCTCGTGGGTATGCTCTGCGCCAGGCTCACGTTTCTGTTCTGGTGATTTCCTACCGCCCCCCCCCTATAAACCACAAACTATAAACTATACACTATACACTTTACACTATAAACTATACACTATACACTATAAACTATAAACTTTACACTATACACTATAAACTTTACACTTTACACTATAAACTATAAATAATGCAACCAAGAGTAAGTATAATCATGGGCAGCACATCGGATATGCCGGTGATGGAGAAAGCTGCCAAGTTCCTGGATGAGTGGGAAATCCCGTTTGAGCTGGTGGCGTTGTCTGCTCACCGCACACCGGCAGAAGTGGAGCAGTTTGCCCGCACTGCCAAAGAACGGGGTGTGGAGGTGATTATCGCTGGAGCCGGCATGGCTGCCGCCCTGCCGGGTGTGATTGCGGCAAACACCACGTTGCCGGTGATTGGCGTGCCTATCAAGGGCAGTGTGCTCGACGGCGTCGATGCGCTTTATTCCATCCTCCAGATGCCGCCCGGCATCCCTGTTGCCACCGTAGCTATCAACGGCGCCATGAACGCTGCTATTCTTGCTGTACAGATGATAGCTTTGGGCGACAAGTCGCTCGCCGGGAAGCTGGCGGCATATAAGGAGTCGCTCAAGCAGAAAATCACGAAAGCCAACGAGGAGCTGGGCAAAGTGGAATTTAAGTTTAAGGTTTAAATTCTAGGGGTTCTAGTCATCCTAGTAATCCTAGTTCTCCTAGTCCTCCTAGTAAATCCTAGTCATCCTAGTCATCCTAGAAAAAAATCTCAATATGTATTCACGCAGAAAAACATCAACCGTCAACGTGGGTGGGCTGCTGATAGGCAGCGATTATCCCATCCGTGTGCAGTCGATGGCGAACACCTCGACGATGGACACTGAGGGGAGCATTGCCCAGGCTGCCCGTATCGCAGAGGCTGGCGGAGAGCTGGTGCGGTTTACAACCCAAGGCCAGCGTGAGGCGCTGAATATGGCGGCTATCCGCGACGGACTGCGTGCGCAGGGCTGCATGGTGCCGTTGGTGGCTGATGTGCATTTCAATCCCGCTGTGGCTGACACAGCCGCCACCATCTGTGAGAAGGTGCGCATCAACCCTGGCAACTACGTGGACCCGGGACGTAAATTCAAGCATATAGACTACACCGATGCCGAATATGAGGCGGAGGTGGAGAAGATTGCCGCGCGGTTTGTGCCGTTTCTGGATATCTGCAAGGCTCATGGTACCGCTATCCGCATCGGCGTGAACCACGGTTCGCTGAGCGACCGCATCATGTCGCGCTATGGTGACACGCCCGAAGGCATGGTGGAGTCGTGCATGGAGTTTCTCCGAATCTGCGTGCATGAGCAGTTCAACGACGTGGTCATCAGCATCAAGGCGAGCAACACGGTGGTGATGGTGCGCACTGTACGCCTTTTGGTGGATCAGATGGATCGTGAGGACATGGCGTTCCCGCTGCATCTCGGTGTGACCGAGGCTGGCGAGGGCGAGGACGGACGTATCAAGAGCGCGGTCGGCATCGGAGCCTTGCTCTGTGAGGGCATTGGCGACACCATCCGTGTGTCGCTCTCTGAGGCGCCCGAGCGTGAAATCCCTGTGGCACGTAAGCTCGTGGAGTATATCGGCGAGTGCGCGGCGAAACGGGATGAGGCACGTGCAAACATCGTCAACGATAAGCTGTCGGTGGAATTTGCGGAGACCGACTGGGAGACGCTTCAGCTGAAAGCGGCTATGACCGTGGGTGCCTTGCTGATCGACGGACTTGCCTGTGAGCTGGAAATCAAAAACGAGGGGTTCAGCGATGAAATGTTACGCGGACTCTCCGACGCCATCCTGCAGGCTGCCCGTGTGAAATTCACGAAGACGGAGTTCATCTCCTGTCCCGGCTGCGGCAGGACATTATATAACCTGGAGGCGACCATCGCCCGCATCAAGGCTGCCTTTGCAGCCGCGACTCCTGCCCACCCGGAGCTGAGAAGCCTGAAAATCGGTATCATGGGCTGTATTGTGAACGGCCCGGGCGAGATGGCTGACGCCGACTTCGGCTATGTGGGTGCCGGGGTAGGGAAGGTGAGCCTGTACAAAGGCAAGGAGTGCATCGAAAAAAACATCCCCGAGGAGGACGCTGTGGACCGCCTGATGCAGTTGGTTCTTGGTGCCTAGATTTTTTGGGGGTAAAGTCCTTAGAGTCCTTAAAGTCCCTAAAGTCCTTAGGGTCCTTAAAGTCCTTAATGTCCTTATGGTCCTTAATGTCCTTAAAGTCCTTAGGGTCCTTAAAGTCCCTAAAGTCCTTAAAGTCCCCTCAACTCTCCACTTTCCACTTTAAACTTTCCACTTTCCACTTTACACTTTACACTTTATAAATGCATGGAACAGAATTTATTGATTTACAACACGCTGACACGTACGAAAGAGCTGTTTAAACCGCTGAACGCCCCGTTTGTGGGGATGTATGTGTGCGGACCGACGGTTTATGGAGACGCCCATCTGGGTCATGCCCGTCCAGCCATCACGTTCGACATCATTTTCCGTTATCTCAAGCATCTTGGCTATAAGGT
>JAEEGL014379760.1_pt1 | contig 14685 bp, 11 predicted proteins | sample 9134231 | NCBI WGS metagenome assembly JAEEGL01 (sample SAMN16246548, study PRJNA631951) | gut metagenome | biome: gut microbiome; feature: rumen; material: fiber-attached | host: Bos | place: Iran: Karaj | collected 2018-10 | reverse complement strand
GATCCGGTCCTTGGGATCGGCCTGAACTATATCCGCTTCGCCGTGGAGGAGCCGCAGCTGTTCCGCTTTCTGTTTCAGTCCGGCTACGCGCAGGAACACAGCCTGCTGGAGATGATCGATTCCGAAGCGCTGATCCCGATCCTCGCCGCCATGCAGGAGGGCGCCGGATTGAGCATGGAAAAAACCAAGCGGGTCTTTCTGACCGTTGCGCTGTTTGCACACGGTTATGCCAGCATCATTGCCAACAACGGTCTGGAATACGATGAAAAACTGATCGCAGGGCACCTGGAGCAGGCCTGGAAAGGCGCTTTACTCGCGGCCAAGCAGGAGGAGAACGAACATGAAAAAACTGTATGAAAAGAAACCGGTGTTTTTTGCGGTACTGTTTATCATACTGTACTGCGCGGTGACCATCCCGATCCGGGGAGAGTACGGAGACGGCAGCATCCAATCTCTGCTTGGACTGGCTGCGGTTGCCGCAGCGATCGCCGTTGTCAGCAGCCTGATCCCTCTCTGGAAAAAACTCGGGGCCGCCGCCAAACCGCAGAACGTCCGCCTGTGCCTGTGGTTCCTCCCCATGATCCTGCTTGCCACCGGCAACGTCTGGGACGGCTTCAGCCGGCGCTACAGCGGTGCGGATCTTTGGTATGCGATCGGCTCCATGGCTCTGGTCGGCTTTGTGGAGGAGATGATCTTCCGGGGCTTCCTGTTCCGCGCTCTGCTGAAGAAGGACGGCCCCAGGGCCGCCGTTATCGTATCGGCCGTGACCTTCGGGGTCGGCCATATCGTGAACCTCCTTGCGGGCATGGCCACCGCGGAAAATTTGATGATGATCGTTTTCGCCGTAGCATGGGGGTTCGTTTTCACCATGGTCTACTACAAATCCGGCAGCCTGCTGCTCTGCATTCTGGTCCATGCAGCTGTGGACGTACTTTCTGTGGTTGCCGCGGAAACAGCTTGGGGCACCTGGCTCTATATCGGTGCCACCGTCGTGGTCGGCGGGGCCTACAGCCTGTATCTGTCAAAGCGCGTCGAGACGCCGGAAATCAACCGGACAGACGCGCAGGCGAAATCCGGGGCTGAACTTCAGGATCCGTGAACGAAACATTCCGGGGCGTGATGATTGCGGCAGCGCTTTCACCCCGCAGTAACGGGCATCGGGTCTTCTCCGATCCGGAACAGACAGAAAAACAGCCGTGACCGTTGAGGTTACGGCTGTTTTGATTTTATGCCGGGATATACCGTTCTCAAAGCTGCTTTCTCAGGAAAGGTGCCCCGAAAGAAGCGCTTTATTTTTTGCGAAGATTCAGGTATTTGATTTTCGTCGCCAGCCCGCCGCGCAGGTGGCGCTCCGATTTGTTGATTTCCAGGATTTTCCGGACGCCGCGGCAGAGCTCCGGGTTGATGTGCCGAAGGCGTTGTGAAATATCCTTGTGTACGGTCGATTTGCTTACGCCGAAACGCTGTGCCGCCGCGCGGACGGTCGTCCGGTTCTCAAGAATGTATTCGCCGAGTTCGACCGCACGCTTTTCAACGGCTTCGTCGTACGGCTGCAGATATCGTTTCAAGACCTCCCCCTCCCAATTCTCTCTGCTGCATTATACGGCAAAGGGGAAAAGATTATGAATCCGAAACAAATTTCGGATAGAAACGCATCTTTATTAGTGTATATAGTATAAATTTTCTTTTTATACTTGACAATTCGAAAACGCTTCAGTATAATAAATGCATAATCAATGCATAGGAGCGTATAATATGAATAAAGCCGAGATTAAAAAAGTCGTTCTCGCCTATTCGGGCGGACTCGATACTTCCATTATCATCCCCTGGCTCAAGGAGAACTACAATAACTGCGAAGTCATAGCCGTTTCCGGCAACGTCGGACAGGCGGACGAACTCGACGGACTCGAGGAAAAGGCCCTTAAAACCGGCGCTTCAAAGCTCTATATCCTCGATCTGACCGATGAATATGTCAATGAATATATAATCCCGACGATGAAAGCCGGAGCGGTGTATGAAGAATACCTTCTGGGTACCAGCACCGCGCGGCCCTGCATCGCGAAAGGCCTCGTTGAGATCGCGCTCAAGGAAGGCGCCGACGCAATCTGCCACGGCTGTACGGGAAAAGGCAACGATCAGGTCCGTTTCGAGCTTGCGATCAAGCATTTCGCGCCGAATATGCCGATCATCGCCCCCTGGAGAGAATGGACGATCCAATCGCGGGAAGAGGAAATCGATTATGCCGAAGCGCACAACGTGCCGCTGAAGATCAACCGCGAAACGAACTATTCGAAGGATAAGAACCTCTGGCATCTTTCCCACGAGGGACTTGACCTGGAAGACACGGGGAACGAACCGCTCTACGAAAAGCCCGGTTTCCTCGAGATGTCCGTTTCTCCGCTGGAGGCTCCCGATACGCCGACCTATCTCACGCTCGATTTCGAAAAGGGCGTTCCCACGGCGCTCAACGGCGCGGCGATGAGCGCAAAGGAAATCATCCTCGCGCTCAACGATCTCGGCGGCAAAAACGGAATCGGCCTTCTGGATATCGTTGAAAACCGGCTGATCGGCATGAAGTGCCGCGGCGTTTATGAAACGCCGGGCGGTACGATCCTTTACAAGGCGCACGAATACCTCGAATCGGTCTGCCTCGATAAAATGACGATGCACGAAAAGCAGAAGCTTGCGATCACCTACGCGGAGCTCGTCTACAACGGCCAGTGGTTCACGCCGCTGCGGGAAGCGCTCGCCGCGTTCGTCGACAAAACGCAGGAAAAGGTAACCGGCAAGGTGAAGCTGAAGCTGTATAAGGGCAATATCATCAAGGCGGGCGTCTTCAGCGACTATTCGCTCTACAGCGAGGATATCGCCACCTTCGGAAAGAGCGATTACGACCAGAAGGATTCTGCCGGCTTCATCAATCTTTACGGACTGCCTATCAAGGTTCAGGCGATGGTGGACGGCAAAATGTAAAAAACTCAGCCGCCCGAAAACGGGCGGCTTTTTCCGTAGCTGCGAACCGTTTCGCGTAGAATGCGGACGGTTTCTCACAGAAGGAGGTCTTCAGGATGGCAAAAATCTGGGCGGGGCGGACCGACGGCGCAATCGATCTTGCGGCGGACGGATTCAATTCGTCCCTTCCCTTTGACAGGCGGCTTTACCGGCAGGATATCACCGGCAGCATGGCGCACGCGGCGATGCTCGGGGAAACCGGGATCATTTCGAAAGAGGAAGCCGATCTTCTGATCAACGGTCTTTCCGGCATTCTGGAAGAGATCGAAAGCGGCGCGCTTTCTTTCGATCCCGAGGCGGAGGATATCCATTCCTTCGTCGAGCAGGTCCTGACCGAACGCGTCGGCGATGCCGGGAAAAAACTCCATACCGCCCGCAGCCGCAACGATCAGGTTGCACTCGATCTGCGGCTGTATCTGCGAAGCGAGATCGATCAGATCGAAGCTGCGGTCAAAGCGCTTGCGCAGGCGACCGTAGAGAAGGCGGAAATATACAAAGCCCAGATCATGCCCGGCTATACCCACCTTCAGCGGGCGCAGCCGGTGACCTTCGGGCACCATCTGATGGCCTACGTCATGATGTTCCTGCGCGATCTCGAGCGGCTTTCCGATACGCGCGCGCGGGTCAACGTTTCTCCGATCGGGTGCTGCGCGCTTGCGGGGACGACCTATTCCACCGATCGGGTATTCGAGGCGAAAAAGCTCGGCTTCGAGGCGATCGCTCTCAATTCGATCGACGGCGTTTCGGACCGCGATTTCGTTTTGGAGCTGCTTTCGGATCTCGCGATCCTGATGATGCATCTTTCCCGGTTTTCCGAGGAGATCTGCCTGTTTTCGAGCTTTGAATTCCGCTTTATCGAGCTTTCGGATGCGTTTACGACCGGATCCTCGATCATGCCGCAGAAGAAAAACCCGGATATCGCCGAGCTCGTACGGGGGAAAACCGGCCGCGTCTACGGCGATCTGATGGCGCTGCTGACCACGATGAAGGGGCTCCCGCTTGCCTACAACAAGGATATGCAGGAGGACAAGGAAGCGGTTTTCGACGCCTGCGATACGGTAAAAAAATGTCTCGAAGTTTTTTGCGGGATGATTTCAACGATGAAAGCGCTCGGCGAAAACATGCGCGCTGCCGCCGCCGGCGGATTCATCAATGCGACCGACCTCGCCGATTATCTTGTCGGCAAGAGCCTCCCGTTCCGGAGCGCGTATCAGCTTTCGGGAACGATCGTCGCCTACGCGCAGAAACAGGGAAAAACGCTGGAAACGATGACGCTGGAAGAATATCGATCCTTCTCACCGCTGTTCGACGAAGGAGTTTACGACGCCGTGGATCTTGACAACTGTGTTGCCCGGCGCACCAGCGCCGGCGGAACGAGCGTCGGCTCCGTACAGCAGCAGATCGCATACGCAAGGGAGGTTTTACAAACGTGAAAACAGTATTTATCGACGGCGCCGCGGGAACGACGGGCCTTCGGATCTATGACCGCCTCAGGGAGAGAGACGATCTCGACCTGATCTTTCTTCCGGACGATGCGCGCAAAGACGCGAACAAACGCAAGGAGGCACTCAACGCCGCCGATATCGCGTTCCTTTGCCTTCCCGACGCCGCCGCCTTAGAAGCGGCCGAAATGGTGGAGAATCCGGAAACGGTGATCATCGATACCTCAACGGCGCACCGGACCGCTCCGGGCTGGATCTACGGCTTCCCCGAGATCGGCGGACGCCGCGAGCTGATCGGAAGCGCAAAGCGGATCGCCAATCCCGGATGCCACGCGTCGGGCTTTATCGCCCTCGTCGCGCCCCTGATTGAAGCCGGCGCGCTTGAGAGTGACGTAAAGCTTTCCTCTTTTTCCCTGACCGGTTATTCCGGCGGCGGAAAATCAATGATCGCACAGTACGAAAGCGAAGGAAGAGATCCGCTGTTCGATGCGCCCCGTCTTTACGGTCTGACGCAGAGCCACAAGCATCTTCCGGAGATGGCAGCGGTCTGCGGATTGAAATATTCGCCCGTCTTTTGCCCGATCGTCGCGCCGTATTACGCTGGAATGGAAGTGATCGTCCCGCTTTTCCGGGATCAGATCCCCTGCGATATCAGAGGCCTTTCAAGAATCTATACGCAATATTACGGCCGCGGCGGCAAGCTCGTGTCCTTCCGGGAAAACAACGATGAATCGGGATTCCTTTCCGCCGGCGGATTCACCGGGCGCGACGATATGGAGATCTCCGTTTTCGGAAACACGGAGCGCATCACGCTGATCGCCCGGTTCGACAATCTCGGCAAAGGCGCGTCCGGCGCCGCGATCCAGAATATGAACCTCGTGCTCGGCGTTGAGGAAACCACGGGACTGATTCTCGGAGAATAAGGGGAAACCGGTTATGGAACATCTCAAATTGAGCGTGATGACGATCGAGGATTATCCCGAGGTCAGCGCGCTTTGGAATACGATCCGCGGATTTGCAATCCGCAGCGTCGACGATTCCTGTGAAGGCGTCCGGCGCTTTCTTCTGCGCAATCCGTCCACCTCGGTCGTCGCCCGCATCGGCGGCGAGGTCGTCGGCGCGGTCTTCTGCGGGCACGACGGCAGAAGAGGCTGCTTTTATCATGTCTGTGTCCGGGAGCAGTTCCGCAGGAAAGGCATCGGCAAGGCGATGGTCCTCTTTTGCGTCGACGCGCTGCGAAAGGAGAGCATCAGCAAGATCTCGCTGATCGCCTTTACCAGCAACGACGCCGGAAACGCGTTCTGGAAAGAGATCGGCTGGCAGCAGCGCAGCGATCTGAACACATACGATTTCGTACTGAACGAGGAAAATAAAGTGCACTTTAATCCATGAGGAAAGGAAGACACCGATGATAAAAATCATTCCCGGCGGCGTAACCGCGCCGATCGGCTTCGAAGCCGCCGGCATCGAAGCGGGCATCAAATATGAAAACCGCAAGGATATGGCGATCCTTTATTCGCAGAAGCCCTGCGTTGCGGCAGGAACGTTTACCAGCAACGTCGTCAAGGCGGCTCCGGTAAAGTGGGATCAGAAACTTCTGGAAGAGAGCCCCTTCGTTCAGGCGGTGATCGTCAACACCGGAATCGCCAACGCGGCAACCGGCAAGGACGGCTTCGCCTGCTGCGCCGAAACCGCGAAGGAAGCCGCAAAGCTGCTCTCTCTGCCCGAGAGCGCGGTGCTGATCGGCTCGACCGGCGTAATCGGCCCGCTTCTGCCGATGGACCGGATCAAAGCGGGCGTCAAAAAGCTCGTCGAGGCGAAGGAGTATTCCGCAAAAGCGGGCTCCGACGCCGCAGCGGCGATCATGACGACGGATACGCACCCCAAGGAATTCGCCGTTTCGCTGGAGATCGGCGGCAAAACGGTTACGATCGGCGCGATGTCGAAGGGCTCGGGCATGATCCATCCGAATATGTGTACGATGCTCAGCTTCGTCGCGACGGACGCCGTGATCTCAAAGGAAACGCTGGCGGCGATCGTCAGGGAAGACGTTCAGGATACCTACAATATGATCTCGGTCGACGGAGACACCTCGACCAACGATACGTTTATCGTTCTCGCAAATTCCATGGCGGAAAACCCGGAGATCCTCCCGGGAACGCCGGAATACGGCGCGTTTGCGCAGGCGCTGCACACCGTCAACGAGCACCAGGCCAAAGCGCTCGCCGGCGACGGCGAGGGAGCGACGGCGCTCGTTGAATGTGTCGTTGAAAACGCCGATACGAAGGAAAACGCCCGGCTGCTCGCGCGCGCCGTGATCTCCTCGAGCCTGACGAAGGCCGCGATCTTCGGCCACGACGCCAACTGGGGCCGGATCCTCTGCGCGCTCGGTTATTCCGGCGCCCCGTTCGATCCCGAAAAAGTCGAGCTGTACTTCGAGGGAGCGGGCAAGAAGCTCCTGCTTTACAAAGACGGCCTCGGCGCCGATTACAGCGAGGAGGAAGCCTCCGCGCTGCTCTCGCTTGAGGAGATCCGCATCGTGGCCGATATGAAGGCGGGGACGCAGAGCGCGGCGGCCTGGGGATGCGATTTAACGTACGATTATGTCAAAATCAACGGCGACTATCGCTCGTAACAGAAGGAGGCAGTCTGATGCAAACGGAGTTTTCAAATGCGGAGCGCGCGGAGATCCTGACCCAGGCGCTTCCCTATATCAAGCGCTACGTCGGGAAAATCGTCGTTGTCAAATACGGCGGCAACGCTATGGTCAATGAAGCGCTCAAGGAGCAGGTGATGGGCGACATCGTCCTGCTGCAGCTGATCGGCGTGAAAATCGTACTCGTCCACGGCGGCGGGCCCGAGATCAGCGAACTGATGGAAAAGCTCGGGAAAAAGCCGGAATTCGTCGACGGACTGCGCGTGACCGATAAAGAGACGGTCGATATCGTCCAGATGGTCCTCTCCGGCAAGGTCAACAAGACACTGGTCACTCTTTTGGCAGCGCGCGGCGGCCACGCGATCGGGCTCTCCGGAATGGACGGAAGCATGATCACGGCGAAGATCCGCGATCCGCGCCTCGGATACGTCGGAAAGGTGACGGATGTGAACATCAAACCGGTGACCGATCTCCTCGAAAAAGGATATATCCCGGTCATCTCGACCGTCGGCAGCGACCACGACGGAAACGCCTACAATATCAACGGCGATACCGCCGCCGCCTTTAGCGCGGGCGCGCTCGGCGTAGAGCGTCTGATCATGATGACGGATATCGACGGGATCCTGCGCGACCGGAACGATCCGGCCTCGCTGATTTCCGAGCTGACCGTTGAGGAAGTGGACGAGCTGACGAAAAGCGGCGTGATTTCGGGCGGGATGATCCCAAAGGTGGAATGCTGCCTCGAGGCGCTGCAGGAAGGGGTCAAAAACGTTGTAATTCTCGACGGACGCGTGCCGCACTCTATTTTGATGGAGCTTCTGACCAATGAAGGCGCCGGCACCTGGATCCACGCGAAGGAGGATGCATAAATGAACTTGAAAGAACGCGATCAGGCGTATATTGCGCATACCTACAAGCGCTTTCCGGTGGAGATCGTATCCGGCAAAGGCTCGCTCGTTTTCGATGAAAACGGGAAACGCTATATCGATCTCGGCTCCGGGATCGCCGTAACGTCGTTCGGAATTGCGGACGACGTCTGGGTCAAGGCCGTTACGGACCAGCTTTCGAAGGTGCAGCACGCTTCGAATCTCTATTATACCGAGCCCTGCGTCGCTCTTGCAGAGCTGCTCTGCAAAAAGACCGGGATGAAAAAAGTGTTCTTCTCGAATTCCGGCGCGGAGGCCAACGAATGTGCGATCAAAATCGCGCGCGAATACGCCTGCCGGAACCTCGGGGAGGATTATTACAAGATCGTAACGCTTTCGGGAAGCTTCCACGGCCGCACGATCACAACGCTTTCCGCAACGGGCCAGGAACATTATCACGAAAAGTTCCGCCCGATGACGCCTGGCTTCCTTCATGTGGAGCCGGGCGATACGCAGGGTCTCACTTCTCTCTTTGAAACCGAAAAGATCGCCGCGGTCCTGATCGAATGCATCCAGGGCGAGGGCGGCGTGATCGAGCTCGATCCCACTTTTGCGAAGGCCGTGCAGGAGATCGCCCACAGCCACGGTGCGCTTCTGATGGTCGACGAAGTACAGACCGGAAACGGACGGACCGGAACGCTCTACGCTTACGAAGGCTACGGCCTCTCGCCGGACGTCGTCTCCACGGCGAAGGGCCTCGCGGGTGGACTGCCGCTCGGCGCTACGATGATGAACGAAGCGACCGAAAACGTTCTCGGCTACGGGGATCACGGCTCGACCTTCGGCGGCAATCCGATTGCCGCGGCCGGCGCTGTGAGCATTCTGCGCCGCCTCGATGAAGACTTCCTTGCGCAGGTGCGAAAGAAGGGCGCATGGCTCAAAGAGACGTTCCTCGGCGCGAAAGGGATCGAAGCGGTTTCCGGACGCGGACTGATGATCGGCCTGAAAACCGAAAAGCCGGCTTCAGAGGTCGTTTCGCAGTGTATGGAGAAAGGCGTTCTCTGCCTGACCGCGAAGGAGAAAGTCCGGCTGTTGCCGGCGCTGAATATTCCGGAAGAACTACTCGCAGAAGCTGCCGAAATCATCAAAGAAGCGGCTGCCGGATAAGGAGGAAACATGGAACTTCATCAAAGAAATTTCCTGACGCTGCTTGATTTTTCGCCGGAGGAAATCACGGGATTACTGGATCTTGCGGCTGAGCTGAAAAAAAAGAAAAAGAACGGCGTCCCGCACGCGTACCACGCGGGGAAGAACGTCGCTCTGATTTTTGAAAAAACGAGCACCCGGACCCGCTGCGCGTTTGAAGTTGCCGCGGCGGATTTAGGAATGCATCCGGTCTATCTCGATCCTTCGGGATCGCAGATCGGAAAAAAGGAAAGCATCGCCGATACCGCCCGCGTTCTCGGGCGCATGTTCGACGGAATCGAATACCGCGGCTACGGGCAGGAGATCGTTGAGGAGCTCGCGAAGTACGCCGGCGTTCCGGTCTGGAACGGCCTGACCAACGAATATCATCCGACGCAGGTCCTCGCCGATCTGATGACGATCCGGGAACATTTCGGCTCGCTCAAAGGCAGAAAGCTCGTCTTTATGGGCGACGCCCGCTACAATATGGCGAATTCGCTGATGATCGGCTGCGCGAAAATGGGGATGCGTTTTACCGCCTGCGCGCCGAAAGCGTATTTCCCGAACGCGGCGCTGATCGCAGCCTGCGAAGCGATCGCAAAGGAAACCGGCGCGAGCATTTCCTTTGAGGAAGATCCGAAAAAAGCAGCTGCGGGCGCCGACGTGATCTATACGGACGTCTGGGTTTCGATGGGAGAACCTGACAGCGTATGGGAAGAGCGCATCGGCGCGCTCCTGCCCTACAGGGTTACGGCGGATATTATGAAACAGGCGGGCGAACAGTGCCGCTTTATGCACTGCCTGCCCTCGTTCCACGATCTGAAAACGACGATCGGGAAGGAAATCTACGAAAAATTCGGGATCGACTGCATGGAAGTGACCGACGAGGTCTTTGAAAGCGAACAGTCGATCGTATTTGACGAAGCGGAGAACCGCATGCATACCATCAAAGCGGTTATGGCGGCGACTCTCTAAGGAGGAACTATGGCGTATTTAGTGCTGAGCAACGGTGCCGTATTTGAAGGGGAGCGCATCGGTGCGCCCGGGCAGAGCCTCGGGGAGCTGGTGTTCACCACCGGCGTGATCGGGTATCTCGAAACGCTGACGGATCCCAGCTACGCGGGTCAGATCGTGATCCAGACCTTCCCGCAGATCGGCAACTACGGCGTGATCGAGGAGGATTTCGAAGGGGAGAGCGCTGCGGTCGGCTACGTGGTGCGGGAGCTCTGCGAAGCGCCTTCGAATTTCCGCAGCCAATACGACCTGAACACTTTTTTGAAGCGGCGGAACATCCCCGGGATCTGCGGCGTGGATACCCGCGAACTGACGCGCATCCTGCGGGAAAAAGGCGTGATGAACGCAATGATCTGCGATCAGATCCCGGAGGACCTCTCCGTGATCGCGCAGTACCGGATCCGAAACGCGGTCGAAAGCGTCAGCCGCAAAACGCCCGAAACGTTTCTCCCGCAGGGAAAAGTACGGTATCGCGTAACGCTGATCGATTACGGCGCCAAGCGCAACATCATCCGCAGCCTTTTAAGCCGGGGCTGCGAGGTGACCGCAGTGCCGCAGGATACGACCGCAGAGGAGATCCTCGCGGCGGATCCGGACGGGATCATGCTCTCAAACGGCCCCGGAGATCCCCAGGATAACCTGTTCTGCATTGAGCAGATCCGGAAACTGATGGGGCGAAAGCCGCTGTTCGGCATCTGCCTCGGCCATCAGCTGACGGCGCTTGCCATGGGCGGAAAAACCGAGAAACTCAAATACGGTCACCGCGGTGCCAATCAGCCCGTCAGGGAAGTGGACGGAACGCGCACCTATATCACCAGCCAGAACCACGGCTATACGGTCGTCAGCGAAAGCCTGAAAGGGATCGGACGGCTTTCTTTTGTCAACTGGAACGACCATAGCTGCGAGGGAATCGAATATCCGGGCAAAAACTGTTTTACCGTACAGTTCCATCCGGAAGCCTGCGCCGGTCCCTGCGATACGTCTTTTTTGTTTGACCGCTTTATTTCGATGATGGGAGGAAAAGAGCATGCCGAAGGATAATTCGATCCGCAAGGTACTCGTGATCGGTTCCGGCCCGATCGTGATCGGTCAGGCGGCGGAATTCGATTATGCCGGCGCTCAGGCCTGCCGCGTGCTGCAGGCGGAAGGGATCAACACCGTTCTGGTCAATTCCAACCCCGCAACCATCATGACGGATAAACATCTGGCGGACGAAATCTATTTGGAGCCCCTCAACGCGGAAACCGTCGCCCGGATCATTGAAAAGGAACGTCCGGACGGACTTCTCGCCGGGCTCGGCGGCCAGACCGGCCTGACGATCGCGATGCAGCTATCGCGCAGCGGGGTCCTCGAATCGTACGGCGTAAAGCTGCTCGGCTCCGGGATCGACGCCATCGACAAGGCGGAGGATCGCGAGCTGTTCCGCAATACGATGCGCAAGATCGGTCAGCCGGTGGTTCCCTCGGAGATCGCGAATGACGTTGAAACCGCGCTTTCGATCGCTGAAACGATCGGATATCCGGTGATCGTGCGTCCGGCGTTTACACTGGGCGGAACGGGCGGCGGCATTGCCGATACGAAGGAAGAGCTCGCCCAGATCGCCAAAACCGGCCTCGATCTTTCACCGATCACTCAGATCCTGGTCGAGAAATGCATCTCCGGTTGGAAAGAAATCGAATTTGAAACCATGCGCGACAGCGTCGGCAACGTGATTGCCGTCTGCTCGATGGAAAATTTCGATCCGGTCGGGATCCATACGGGCGATTCCATCGTAACGGCTCCGGCGCTGACCCTCTCGAACAAAGAATATCAGATGCTGCGTACGGCGGCGCTGGATATCGTTACCGCCATCGGGATCGAGGGCGGCTGCAACTGCCAGTTCGCGCTGGATCCGAACAGCTTTGAATACGCCGTGATCGAGGTCAATCCGCGCGTGTCGCGGTCTTCCGCGCTGGCGTCGAAGGCGACCGGATATCCGATCGCAAAAATCACAACGAAAATTGCGCTCGGATATACGCTCGATGAAATTCAGAACGACATTACGGGAAAAACGTGCGCCTGCTTTGAGCCGGCGGTGGACTATGTGGTGGTCAAATTTCCGAAATGGCCGTTTGAAAAATTCGCCGGTTCGAGCCGCAGGCTCGGCACCCAGATGAAAGCGACCGGAGAAGTGATGGCGATCGCCCAGAGCTTTGAGGCGGCGCTGATGAAGGCGGTGCGCGGCGCGGAAATCTCGCTCGACACACTCAACGCTCCGCCGGTTTCGGACGAGCCGCTGACCGAACGCCTGAAAGCGCAGGACGACCGGAGAATTTTTACGGTGTTCGAAGCGATCAAGGCGGGAATGGCGCTCGAAGAGATCCATGAGATCACGATGATCGACCTCTGGTTCCTTTATAAGATGAAGAAGCTGGCCGATTTTGAAAACAGAATCGAACGCAGCGGACTGCAGGCGGGCGATTATGAAGAAGCGAAACGCCTCGGCTATACCGACGCGGCGATCCGCCGTCTGAGCGGAGCGGAAACACTGCCCGGCATGCACTTTTCGTATAAGATGGTCGATACATGCGCTGCCGAATTCGATGCGCAGACGCCGTATTTCTATTCCTGCGTCGACAAAGCCTGCGATGCGCGGCGTTTCCCGCGCAGCGGCCGGCCGGTCATCCTGGTGCTCGGATCCGGTCCGATCCGGATCGGCCAGGGGATCGAATTCGATTATTCCTCCGTCCACTGCGTCTGGACGCTGCAGGAGGCAGGGTACGACGTTGTCATCGTCAACAACAATCCGGAAACCGTTTCCACCGATTTCGATACGGCCGACCGCCTCTACTTTGAGCCGCTGACGCCCGAAGACGTCTGGAATATCCTGCAGGTCGAAAAACCGATCGGCGTTGTCGTTGCTTTCGGCGGCCAGACCGCGATCAAGCTGACCGGCTTTCTGGCGTCGCACGGCGTAACGATCCTCGGCACCTCCGCCGAAGGGATCGATATCGCCGAGGACCGCGCGCGGTTCGATCTGCTGCTCGAGAAATTCGGGATCCGCCGTCCGCGCGGCGAAGCGGTCATCACGCTCGAAGATGCCGTCCGCGCCGCCGGCGAGCTCGGCTATCCCGTTCTGCTGCGGCCTTCCTACGTGATCGGCGGCCAGAACATGACGATTTCCAAAAACGAAAAAGAAACGTCCGCCTATATGCAGAAGATCCTGCAGGGCGGAATTGAGAATCCGGTACTGATCGATAAATACATGCCCGGAGTTGAGCTTGAGGTCGACGTGATTTCCGACGGAAAGGACGTTCTGATCCCCGGCGTGATGGAGCATATCGAGCGCGCCGGCGTCCACAGCGGTGATTCGATCGCCGTCTATCCGCCCTACAATCTCAACGACCCGCAGCTTTCCAAGATCGCGCAGGTCTCCGAAAAGCTTGCGCTTGCGCTCGGGACGAAGGGACTCGTCAACATTCAGTACCTGATCTTTGAAAACGAGCTTTACGTGATCGAAGTCAATCCGCGGGCGTCGCGTACCGTGCCGTATATCAGCAAGGTGACGGGCGTACCGATGGTGGATCTCGCCGCGCGGGTGATGCTCGGAGAGCCGCTGCGCAATCTCGGTTACGGCGTCGGGCTCTATCGGACGCCGCCGTACGTTGCGGTAAAGGTTCCGGTATTCTCGTTTGAAAAGCTCAGCGACGCAAACTCGATCCTCGGCCCGGAGATGAAATCGACCGGCGAGGTGCTCGGACTCGGAAAAACGGTTGCGGAAGCGCTCTATAAAGGGCTCTCCGCGGCGGGATTTACGATCCCGAGCCCCTCGGAGAAAAAATCGGGCGTGCTTCTGAGCGTTGCAGACAGCGATTATCAGGAAGTCGCGGGCGTTGCCCGGAGATTTGCGGCGCTCGGATTTACGCTGTACGCAACGGCCGGAACCGCAAAAGCGATCCGCGGGCTCGGCCTTTCGGTCCATACGGTCGCGGATCTGACGGAACGCAGCGAGATCACCGATCTGATGGAGGAGCGGAAAATCTCGGCGATCGTCTATACCGGCGCGGTCAAGGATGCGACGGTCGGCGATTATACGATCCTCCACCGCCGCGCAATGCAGCTCGGGATTCCGACACTGACTTCGCTCGATACGGCGAACGCGCTTGCCGAAAGCATGGAGAGCCGCCTGACGCTGCAGAGCACCGAGCTGGTGGATCTCAATCACATGCGTCGCTGGCGGGAGAAAATATCCTTTGCGAAAATGCATTCCTGCGGCAACGATTATATCTTTATCGAAAATTTCGAGAACCGGATGACCTGCCCGGAATCGCTCTGCGTCGGGCTCTGCTCCCCGCATACCGGAATCGGCGGCGACGGAATCGTTCTGATCGAACGATCGAAAACGGCCGACGCAAAGATGCGTATTTTCAATAAGGACGGGTCAGAAGGAAAGATGGCCGGCAACAGCATCCGCTGCGTCGCTAAATATCTTTTCGACAAAGGCTACGTCCGCGGCGAGTATATGACGATT